>ENA-UEQL01000686-UEQL01000686.1-human-gut-metagenome-genome-assembly--contig:-NODE-686-length-24457-cov-11.815217_pt1 | contig 24457 bp, 19 predicted proteins | sample MGYA00242905_ERZ507926 | MGnify/ENA primary metagenome ERZ507926 (study PRJEB26167, sample SAMN06115531) | human gut metagenome | host: Homo sapiens | place: China:Henan | collected 2015-09-09...
CGACCTACCGGTGTTTTACCCATCGAAGCTAAAACCACGATAGAACCTGGGGTCAATATGGTCTCTCCTTGCAAAGAAATTCGAAAGACTGCTTGGGAAGTTTTGAAGAACTTCGACCACGCTCTGATTCTTAGAGAGGATGATCCTTTGCTTCCCGCTATCCTTGCCGTCTACGATGCACAAGGCATTCGAAACGGAGCTCCCTCCAACAGAATGAAGGGTGCTCCAGTTAAGACAGACCTCATTACCTGTTATCCCGATTGCCGTCTTGTCGTTACAAAGGAAACGCTCACCACGGAAGGAATGATCAAGATCGCTTACGATCTGCTGAAAGACAAACTCAACATTGCCAAAATCACTTTCACGAGCGGTGTAAATGCAGCTGCTCAGGAATATAAACCGCAAGGCACTCTGGACCGCTGTCCTCTCTGCGGTATCGCGTTAGATGAGAACGGCGTATGCCCGAAGTGCGGTTACCGCAAATAGGACGATAACCTTTTGACAAGTAGCCTCTCCCAAGGGGTTAAAAAATCTCAGCAGGGTTTCTCTCAGAAGGAAAACCTGCTGTTTCTCTTGCAGCCGGTTATTTCAAATCACGCGCAACAATATACACTTCTGCCGAAGAACTTCTGGAGGCCTCGGGCTTTCGCACGGAAACCTTTCTAAAAGTTTTTTTGCAAGCTTCAACGTACTGAGAATAGCCGCTCCCCTGAAACACCTTGCAAACAAAAGAACCGTTCTTCTTGAGGTTCTCTTTAGCGAAATCCAAGGCCAGTTCATTCAAGAGCAGGCAGCGGGCAGCGTCGGCCGCGGCAACACCGGACAAGTTCGGGGCCATATCGGAGAGAACGACGTCGACCTTCTCCCCTTCCAAGAGATCGGTTAGCTTGTCTGCGACTTCCTGCTCTCGGAAGTCGCCCTGCAGGAAATGGACACCTTCAATCGGCTCCATCGGCAGGATATCCATGGCGATAACTTTGCCGTCGATTTTCCCGTCCTTATCGGTCAGACGCTCTTTAACAATTTGGGTCCAGGATCCGGGCGCAGCGCCTAAATCGACAACACTCATACCGGGTTTGATGATTTTATCTTTATCATCAATCTCCATGAGCTTGTAAACCGAACGGGCTCGGTAACCTTCCTGAACACTTTTCTTAACAAAAGGATCGGTCAGGTGACGCTTAATCCAAGCAGGATTAGAGCGAAGTTTCTTTTCAGATACCGGCATAGGCTTACACTTTCAAAAAAATCAAATAAGGAGTTAATGATGTCACAATTAGTGCTCGATCGTAACGCTCGCCTCTTACTTCAGGCAAAAGCACATCACCTCGATCCGGTGGTTCTGCTCGGCGGTAACGGTCTTACAGAAGCCGTGATTAAGGAAGTGGACCGCGCCTTAACCGCTCACGGCCTGATCAAAGTCAAAGTCCCGAGCGACGACAGAGAAGAACGCACGGCCATTTTTGAAGAACTGGCCGACAAACTCGGCGCCGCCAAGATTACCCAGATCGGCAAGCTTTTGGTCTTGTTCCGTCCAATTCCTGAAAAGGAAGAAACCGAAGAAGCTCCGAAGGTTAAGAAAGCTGCTCCGGCTGCCGCTCGTAAGACCGGCGCCAAGGCCCGCAATAATCGCAAACGCCTCACGGAAATGATTCAGAACAAGAACAAGGAAGCTAAGAGCCTTCCCTGGGCTAAAACCGTGAAGAAAGGCAAGACACCGAAGGGCCAAGTAAAAGCAGTGGGAGCCAAAGGCAAGACCCTGGGCTCCCGCTTAGCGAGCAAAAATAAAGGCCTCTCCGAAGAGTAAAGCCTTTATCAGTGCATCAAATTAGATGTATTGAACCGAAATAATTTCGTATTCAGACAGGCCCCCCGGGGCCTGTACTTCTACCTCATCCCCTTCAGACTTGCCGATTAAGGCACGAGCCATCGGGCTGGCAACGGAAATACGGCCAAGCTTGGTGTCGCTTTCGTCATTGCCCACGATCTGAACGGTCTGGCGATTACCGGTTTCGACGTCTTCAATCGTCACGGTCGCGCTGAACACAACCTTCCCGTTGTCCGGCAGGGTTGTCGGATCAATCACCTGGAACTGAGCAATTTTGCTCTCGAGCTCTAAAATTCGACCTTCAATAAAGGCCTGAGACTCTCTGGCTGCATCATATTCGGCATTTTCAGAAAGGTCTCCCTTTTCACGTGCTTCGGCAATCGCCTGAACAACGGCAGGTCTGTCCTGCGTCTTCAAACGCTGAAGCTCGTCTTTCAACATCTTTGCCCCGCGGGCGGTAATAGGTATAGGCATTTTCTAAAAATCTAAAGCCGGTCGTGGACCGCCTGTTTATGAATGAATGCGCTAATCATAGCGCATTCAGTTTGGAGGATTTCTTCCTTGCTCCTGATGCGGGTCGTGTGTCCCGCTTTTTGGTGTAAGGAAACTCTTCCGATGATTAAGCCAGAGAAGAGACCAACACAGCCTTGATCGTGTGGAGACGATTCCCGGCCTGCTGGAACACAATGGAAGCCGGAGATTCAAATACTTCTTCTGTCACCTCCACACCGCCCGCGAGTTCGGGATGCGCTTTGATGACGGCTTCACCGACCTTAGTTTCCATGTTGTGATAAGCGGGCAGACAGTGCATGAACTTCACGTCGGGATTGCCGGAAGCTTCCATGAGTTTCTTGTTGACCTGATATGGAAGAAGCGCAGCGATACGTTCGTCCCAAACTTCTTTGGGCTCGCCCATCGAGACCCAAATATCTGTATGGATGAAATCAACGCCTTTGACCGCGGCTTCCGGGTCATCGGTAATCGTGATCTTAGCGCCGGAAGCCTTAGCGAATTCACGGCACATATCGATGAGTTCCTGAGAGGGCCAGTATTCCTTCGGGGCACCGATACGAACATCCATACCCATCTTCGCACCGACGAGCAGCAGGGAGTTGCCGGTATTGAAGCGAGCGTCTCCGACATAGGCATAGGAGATGTCTTTCCAGCGTTTGCCGCTGGCTTCCTTCATGGTGAGCAGATCGCAGAGCATCTGAGTTGGGTGCCATTCATCTGTCAGGCCGTTAAAGACCGGGACACCGGCGTATTCTGCCAGCTCTTCAACGGTTTCCTGCTTAAAGCCGCGGAACTCGATGCCGTCATACATAGAACCTAAGACGCGGGCGGAATCCTTGATGCTTTCTTTATGACCGATCTGGGAGACGGACGGGTCAAAGAAAGTCGTGTTGGCGCCCTGATCATAGGCCGCTACTTCAAAAGCAGAACGAGTACGGGTAGAAGTTTTTTCGAAAATCAGAGCGATGCTCTTTCCGCAAAGCAGCGGACGTTCCGTACCAGCTCTTTTGGCCTTCTTCAGGTCTTCAGCCAATGACACCAAGTAATCAATCTCGTCAGGTGTATGGTTGACAAGACTCAGTAAGGAACGGTTTTTCAAATTAATGGGCATATTGTCTCCCGGTTAACTGCGCCCTCTTGAATTAAGAGGGCGCTCATACGAATGAAATCAATGCTGAAGATGTTTATGCAGTTCTTGCTGTGCATAAACTTCCGTGTCCTTCATGTGGCGAATGCCTTCGATCACCGCCAAAGCGTTTGCCATCGCAGTGTAGAAGGTCACATGGTTGGCCAAAGAAGCGATACGGATCGCAGAAGCATCGGCAATTTCGGAACGGCTTTCGGCAGCGACGGCGATCACCAGCTGGATGTTGCCGTTCTTCAGTTCGTCCACAATGTTCGGACGGCCTTCGGAAACCTTGTTCACCACATCGCATCTGTAGCCCGCTTCGCGAATGACTTTAGCGGTACCGCGTGTCGCCACGAGCTGATAGCCTGCTTCCGTGAAGTTCTTAGCGAGCTGCGGCAGACGAGGCTTGTCTTCTTCCTTAACGGAAATGAAGACGCGGCCGGACTTCGGAATCGCTGAGTCCGCACCTAACTGGCTCTTAAACAGAGCTTCGCCGAAGCTGCGGCCGACACCCATGACCTCGCCGGTGGAACGCATTTCCGGTCCGAGCACCGGGTCAACGCCCAAGAACTTAGCAAACGGGAAAACAGCTTCCTTAACGCTGTAGTGATCGAGATCCACTTCAACCGGCTGCTTCTGATCTTCCAGGCTCTGGCCGACCATGCAGCGGGCGGCAATCTTCGCGAGCTGCTGTCCGGTGGACTTAGAAACAAACGGAACGGTTCTGGAAGCACGCGGATTGACTTCGAGCACGAAGATTTCCGGATGATCGGAGAATGCGTGCTGAATCGCGAACTGAACATTCATCAGACCGACGACGTTTAAAGCACGAGCCATTTCGCGGGTCTGGCGCTTAACTTCTTCGACCAAGGCCGGATCCAGCGAGTACGGAGGAATCGAGCATGCAGAGTCACCGGAGTGGACACCGGCCTGTTCGATGTGCTGCATCACGCCGCCGATTCTGACTTCTTTGCCGTCGGAGACGGCATCGACGTCCATTTCTACGGCGTCATCCAGGAAGCGGTCCAAAAGTACCGGAGAATCGAAGGAAACCTTGATGGCTTCGCGCATGTAGCGTTCGAGTTCGCTTCTGTCGTGCACGATATCCATGGCGCGGCCGCCGAGCACATAGCTCGGACGAACCACCAGCGGATAGCCGATTTCGTCAGCCAAACGAATGGCCTCTTCTTCGGTACGAGCAGTTCTGTTGGGCGGCTGATGAAGACCCAGGTTCTGCAGCAGATGCTGGAAGCGTTCACGGTCTTCAGCTGCGTCGATAGAGTCAGGCGTCGTACCGATGATGTTGACACCGTTGGCCTCCAAAGCACGAGCGAGTTTGAGCGGGGTTTGACCGCCGTACTGAACGATAACGCCTTCGGGTTTTTCGACATCGATGATTTCGAGCACGTCTTCGAGTGTCACCGGTTCGAAATACAGTCTGTCGCTGGTGTCGTAGTCGGTTGAAACCGTTTCCGGGTTGCAGTTAACCATGATGGTTTCGTAACCGTCTTCGCGCAGCGCCATAGAAGCATGGACGCAGCAGTAATCAAACTCGATACCCTGACCGATACGGTTCGGACCGCCGCCCAAGATCATGATCTTGCGGCGATCGGAAGGATTGACTTCGGATTCTTCCTCGTAGGTCGAATACATGTAAGCCGTATCTGTCGGGAACTCCCCTGCACAGGTATCCACGCGCTTGTAAACCGGGCGAATTCCGAGTTCATGACGACGGGCTCGAACCTGATCTTCTTTGACCTTCAGAAGCTTAGCCAGACGGCGATCGGAGAAGCCTTTCTCTTTGAGGAAAAGCATTTCTTCCTTAGAGAGCTCGGGCAGGCTGTACTCTTTGAGGCGGTTTTCAATATCAACGAGTTCTTTGACTTGAACGAGGAACCAAGGATCGATCTTGGTAGCACGATGAGCTTCTTTGACGCTGTAGCCCAAACGGAACGCATCCGCCAGGTACCAAAGACGATCGGGGCCCGGTTCGCTGATTTCGTGGTGAATCGTGGCGCGATCGGTAGAGATTTCATTTAAGCCGTCTTTACCGGTTTCCAGACCGCGAAGGGCTTTCTGAAGAGCTTCCTGGAAAGTGCGGCCGATGGCCATCACTTCACCGACGGATTTCATCTGAGTCGTCAGACGCTTATCGGCTTTCGGGAATTTCTCAAAAGCAAAGCGCGGTGTCTTCACGACAACGTAGTCGATGGTCGGTTCGAAGGAGGCCGGAGTACGGCCGCCCGTGATTTCGTTCTTAAGTTCGTCGAGCGTGTAGCCCACAGCCAGCTTGGCCGCCACTTTGGCTATCGGGAAGCCGGTAGCTTTAGAGGCAAGAGCGGAAGAGCGGGAAACACGCGGGTTCATTTCAATAACGACCAGACGTCCGTCTTTCGGGTTCACTGCGAACTGAACGTTGGATCCGCCGGTGTCGACACCGATCTCACGCAGAATTGCGATGGAGGCATCACGCATGATCTGATATTCCTTATCAGTCAGCGTCTGAGCCGGCGCCACGGTGATGGAGTCCCCGGTGTGGACGCCCATCGGGTCGAAGTTTTCGATGGAGCAGACGATGATGCAGTTGTCCTTGCTGTCGCGGACAACTTCCATTTCGTATTCTTTCCAGCCGAGCAAGGACTCCTCAATCAAGAGTTCGTGTGTCGGAGAGAGTTCGAGGCCGCGGGTACAAATCTGGATGAATTCTTCCATGTTGTACGCAATACCGCCACCGGAGCCGCCGAGCGTGAAACTCGGACGAATAATGGCCGGGAAGCCGATCTTAGCCTGGACCTTTAAAGCGTCGTCTAAAGAATATGCAATGCCGGAGCGAGCGCTGCTCAGTCCGATCTTGTCCATTGCTTCTTTGAATTTGAGACGATCTTCGGCTTTTTCGATCGCTTCGGGAGAAGCGCCGATCAGCTCGATATTGTATTTTTCGAGCACGCCGCTCTTAGCAAGTTCCATGGCGCAGTTCAGTGCTGTCTGACCGCCCATGGTCGGGAGAATGGCATCCGGTCTTTCTTTTGCAATGATGCGTTCGACCCCTTCTTTAGTGATCGATTCAGTGTACGTTACATCCGCTGTCTGCGGGTCGGTCATGATGGTCGCCGGATTGCTGTTGACCAAAATAACCTTATAGCCTTCCTCGCGGAGAGCTTTACAGGCCTGTGCACCGGAGTAATCGAACTCACAGGCTTGTCCGATGACAATCGGACCGGCTCCGATGATCAGAACCGATTTAATGTCAGTGCGCTTAGGCATGATTTCTTATTCCTTGGATGGATTGGGTTCAGCCATACCGGCTTCGATCAACTCGATGAGGATGTGGATCACCTTGATGTGCAGTTCCTGCACACGGTCGGCAAAACGACCGGCAGGCGTAACGATGGCCACATCTGCAAGTTCGCAAATCGGAGTATTCGGTTTGCCAGTGAGAGCAACAACTTTGATTCCTTTCGCTTTTGCCGCCTGAGCTGCTTTGACGATGTTCTTGCTGGTGCCGCTTGTCGTAATACCAAGCAAGACGTCCCCTTCTCTACCCACTCCTTCAACAAAGCGGGAGAAAACGTATTCATAGCCGTAATCGTTTGCCACGCACGACATATGAGAGGGATCTGCCAGCGACATTGCCGCGTAGGCAGGACGGTCTTGTCTGAAGCGGCCGGAGAGTTCTTCGGCAAAGTGCATCGCGTCGCATAAAGAGCCGCCGTTGCCGCAGGACATAACTTTGCCGTTCTGCTTCATGGAGGCGACCATGAGGTCAGCCGCTTCGACGACCTTGCGGAGCATTTCCTCGTTGGAAAGCAGGTTGTCTAAACCGCTGCGGGCTTCTTGGAGCGCTGCTCTGACTGTCTGAACTTTATCTGTCATAAAGACTCTTTGTACTTCTGAATATTGGCAATGAAACGATCAAACAGCGGCTGAATGTCGTGCGGACCGGGGCTGGCTTCCGGGTGTCCCTGGAAGCAGAAGACCGGAGCATCTTTCATTTCGAAGCCCTGAAGAGAACCGTCAAACAGCGACTTGTGCGTGACTTGAACATTCTCCGGCAGGCTTGCTTCATCAACCATAAAGCCATGGTTCTGACTTGTGATGTAAACACGCTTCGATGCCAAATCCACCACCGGGTGGTTAGCGCCGTGATGACCGAACTTCATCTTGAGGGTCTTTCCGCCGACAGCCAAACCAAGGATCTGATGGCCCAAGCAGATGCCGAAGAGAGGAATCTTGGCATCGATGGCTTTCTTGGCTACTTCAATCGCGAAGTCGCAGGGTTCCGGGTCTCCGGGACCGTTGGAAAGGAAGATACCGTCCGGATGAAGCGCCATGGCTTCTTCAAACGTTGTGCGCGCCGGAACAACATGAACGTGAATACCTCGATCGGCCATTAAGCGAAGGATGTTTTCTTTTACGCCGAAGTCCCAAGCGACCACGCTGTAGGGATAGTCTTCAGGCTGGAACGAACCGGGACGGCCGAGGCCATTGTCCATACGCCAAGTACCTTCGCCCCATTCGTAGCGATATGTCGTGCTGACTTTAGAAGCCAGTTCCTGGCCGACCATTCGAGGTGCTTCTGCAGCAGTTTTAGCCGCAACAGCGATTTCATGATCAGTGAGTTTGCCTTCGGCGGCAGCAACAATGCAGCCCGTCTGGGCGCCTGTTGTACGCAGAATGCGTGTCAGTCGTCGAGTGTCCACTTCGGCCAGTGCGACGATGCCGTTTTGTTTGAGATATTCCGTCAGGCTTCGCTGGCCTCGCCAATTGGAGACCACGGGAGACTCGCTGCGGATGACGAGGCCTGCCACATGAACATCTGAAGATTCCACATCGTCTTGGTTTACGCCGACATTGCCGATGTGAGGATAGGTAAGAGTAACGATTTGTCCTGTATAGGAAGGATCCGTGAGGATCTCTTGATAGCCCGTCATTGCCGTATTAAAAACGACTTCGCCCACGGCCATGCCGGAAACGCCGATAGATCGGCCTTTAAAAACAGCTCCGTCCGCAAGCACTAATGCTGCTTCAGGTCGGGCGTCATTAATTAGATGATTATGCACTATGACTCCGTATCGCCATCGAGACGCCGTTTCGGTCCCGATCGCAGTTAGAAAAAAGCTCGACTAAAGTTGAGTTTGAGACCGAGCGAAATTGATTATATCAACGGACTTGAAAGATGAAATACTGTTTTTAGATATAGAGGAAAGTTCCTAGATGACGCAATTTTTAGTTTGTTTTTAAGGGAGTTTTTCTATAATTTTGAAGGCACGTTGAAAGGCGAAAAAATTAGGCCTGAACGATCTTCTCTGCGGCCTTAGGCTCAACCCGAGGAAACAAGCCCCAGGGCCCCTTGCTGTGGTCTTACCGGTTGTTTTAATTGCGAGCCCCTATTAATAACTTTGCTTTTCGAACCTGTCTTGGATCTTTGACGCACTCGGCACAAGCCGAGTGCGTTGGAGCCAAGAAGTTACGTTTCACTTTTGTTTTCATAGGCCCACAGGCGTGTCTCAACAAAGCTAGGGCAATTCCCGATTGTGGACAAAAACATCCAAACCATCACATCCTCAAGATTTAGAATTGGAAAATTTGAACCAACGCAGCAACAATATGAATCAGCTCGAACAATTAGCATCCCTAACAACCATTGTGGCTGATACCGGGGACATCGCGTCTATTGCAAAAATCCAACCACAGGACGCAACAACCAATCCGTCTCTTATCCTAAAAGCTTCTAAAGATCCCGCTTACCGGGCTTTTTTAACGGAAGCTGTTGAAAATTCCGTCTCCTTAGAAGACGCTGCAGACCGCGTTCTGGTGAACTTCGGTGCTGAGATTCTTAAACACGTCAAGGGCCGTGTCTCTACCGAAGTTGATGCCCGCCTCTCCTTTGATGTGGAAAAAACGATCGCCAAAGCACGTCGTTTAATCGAACTTTATGAAGAAAAAGGCATCGACAGAGAACGGGTTTTGATCAAAATCGCCGCAACATGGGAAGGCGTTCAAGCCGCTCGCGTGTTGGAAAAAGAAAACATTCACTGCAACCTGACGCTTATCTTCTCCGTTGCTCAGGCAGAAATCGCAGCAAATGCCGGTGTTACTCTGATCTCTCCTTTCGTCGGCAGAATCTATGACTGGTTCAAGAAAAAAGCCGGCGCCGATTGGAATGAAGAAGCAAACGCCGGAGAAAACGATCCCGGTGTCCAGTCTGTCAGAAAGATCTTCGAACGTCTCAAAGGTTTGGGCGCAAAGACCCAGATCATGGGCGCAAGTTTCCGCAATAAAGGCCAAATCGTGGCACTTGCCGGATGCGACCTTCTGACAATTTCTCCTAAACTGATCGAAGAACTCTCGAACGCCGAAGAAAAATTCGAACAGAAACTCGACGTTGCTAAGGTCACTCCGATTCGCGCTGAACCTCTGACGGAAGCTCAATGGAGATTCGCAATGTGCGAGGACGAGATGGCTTCTTATAAGTTAGACGAAGGTATTAGAGCATTCGTAAAAGATACACTCACGCTCAAGGAGACACTACGCCAAATGCGTACCGAGACAGGTAAGATTTGGCCGCAGGATTAATTGCGGAACTTATTTTTAAAAGAGTTGCTAAATGACAAACCAATCTTTTAAACCGAGAAATGCAGGCTCGCTCTTTTTGGTATCCGCTCCGAGCGGCGCCGGAAAGTCTTCGCTGGTCAATGCACTCCTTGCAAAAATTCCGGGCATCGCACTTTCTATCTCTACGACAACCCGCGCCCCCCGTCCGAGTGAAGTCAACGGACGCGAGTACCACTTCACAACAGTTGATGAATTCATCGCTGCCCGCGAAAGAGGTGAGTTCTTAGAATCCGCAGAAGTTCACGGAAACTACTACGGAACCTCCAAGAAGTGGATTGAGGACACAATGGCCAAAGGCGGTGATGTTCTTCTTGAAATTGACTGGCAGGGTGCCCGTCAAGTGAGAGAACATTTCCCCGAAGCTGTAAGCATTTTTATCCTGCCCCCTTCCATTCAAGCCTTAGAAGACAGGCTTCATAAACGCGGACAAGACTCGGAGCAGACCATTACGAGACGTCTTTTGGGCGCCGGAGCCGAAATGGCTCATGCAAGCGAATTTGACTTCGTTATAATTAATTCAGTTTTTGAAAATGCGCTGGATGAATTCTGCGCAATCGTGACCGCAAGCCGTCTCCGTTTTGATAAACAGGCGGCTCGTTGTCGTGACATTTTTATTCAGCTCGGAATCCCGAACTGAATTTGATAGGTTAGATCAATGGCACGTATTACAGTTGAAGATTGTTTAAAAAAGATCCCGAACCGTTTCCAGATGGTTCTCGTAGCATCTGTCCGCGCTCGTCAGCTTTCTCAGGGTCATACCCCAAAAATTGAGTGTAAAGATAAAGCGACAGTCGCCGCTCTCCGTGAAATTGCTGAGGGCGTTACAGGCTTAGAAATGCTCAACGGTATAAGATAATAGAAGTTATCTGCACAGTCGGGGTTCGGCTCGCAGCCGGACTCCTTTTTGTTTTTTGTTGAAGCGCAGAAGAAAACAAAGAATAAGACCTCAGCTAGGAGAGCAACCATGGCCCCGAATACCGCACCTGCAGGAAAAAGCTACGCACAAAAAGCCGCAGACTTATTCATGTCAGCCGTCGGCATGAAATCGGCGCCTAAGCCGGAACCCAAAGAAGACGTCTTTGCTCAGGAAAAACTTAATCCTGTTGCATCTGCCAATCTCCTAGCAGAACGCTGCCGCCAATATCTTTCAAACAGTGATGTCCAAAAGATTCGTGAAGCATTCCGGTATGCAGACCAGGCGCATTTAGGTCAATTCCGTAATTCCGGCGCTCCCTACATTACTCATCCGATAGCAGTTGCTGAAATCCTCGCCTCTTGGCACATGGACGCAGAAACCATTGAGGCCGGTCTCATGCACGATGTCTTAGAAGACACGGGCATTACCAAGATCGAAATGAGCGAAAAATTCGGAGTGAAAGTAGCTGAGCTTGTCGACGGCGTATCAAAGCTGGACAAGCTCAAATTTTCTTCCAATGAAGAAGCTCAGGCGGAAAGCTTCCACAAGATGCTGCTTGCAATGTCCCGCGATGTTCGCGTCATCCTAATCAAGCTTGCCGACCGCCTGCATAACATGCGCACCTTAGGTGCCGTCAAGCCGCACAAAAAATTCCATATTGCTAAAGAGACCATGGATATTTACGCTCCGATTGCGAGCCGCCTCGGTCTCTTTTCTGTTTACAGAGAGCTCTCTGACATGAGCTTCTCTTACATGTACCCGATTCGCTACCGAGTTCTTGAAAAGAAAGTCGCCGAATCTCGTATGCGTAAGAAAAACGCTTTGGATCAGATTTATCACGAGACTTCAGATCGTCTGGCCGCCCGCAAAATCCGCGGGGACGTCCAGGGCAAAAACAAGTCGCTCTGGCGCATCTACTCAAAGATGAAAGAGCGCAAAATCCGTTTCAGCGAAGTGCTCGACGTTCACAGCTTCCGTGTTTTAGTGCCGACGAGAGACGACTGCTACCGAGCTTTGGGCATCATCCATGAGCTCTACAAGCCGGTTCCGGGTCGCTTCAAAGACTTCGTGGCGATTCCGAAAGCGAACGGTTATCAGAGCCTGCATACGACCGTCATCGGTCCCGGCGGCCTCATGGTCGAGTTCCAGATTCGTACCGAAGAAATGCACCACATCTGTGAGGACGGTATTACAGCGCACTGGCTTTACCGCGACCGCAACACATCCGACCAGCTGCAGCGCAATACGATGGACTGGCTCAACGGCCTGCTGGAAATTCAGAAACAGAGCGGTACTTCTCTCGAGTTCATGGAAAATATCAAGGTCGATATCTTCCCGGACCGCGTTTACGTCTTCTCCCCGCGCGGCAGAATTATTCAGCTGCCCAAGGGCTCCACTGCCGTGGACTTTGCTTATCAGATCCATACCGACCTCGGCAACTGCACTATCGGCTGCGAGATCAACGGTGAACCGGCGCCGCTCACGCGCGAACTGAGGAACGGTGAGATGATCAACATCATCAAAGGCGATAAACCGACACCTAATCCTTCTTGGCTTGCCAGCGTTCGTACCGGTAAAGCCAGAGCAGAAATCCGTCAGTATATGCGCTCCCTCTCCGAGGAAGGTAAGATCGAACTCGGCGCCAAACTGCTGGAACGCTCCTCTAAGAGCCACCATCTGCCCTACTCCAAAGTCACAGACGAAGACTGGAGCCGCGTCTGCAAATCCAACGGTTTTGCAGATAAAAACGCCGTATTGGACGCGATCGGCGCGGGCCAAAAAGACTCTCTCCTTCTCCTGCATCAGCTCACGGCTCCCTACACACTTAAGGGCAATGAAGAAATCACCGTCGCTGAGAAAGTTCAGGAACCCGTTTTAGACCTTAAAGGTCAGACTTGCAAACTTGCTCCCTGCTGCACGCCGGCAATGGACGATGTCATCATCGGCCATTACATCGCAGGCACCAATACGCTTCATGTCCACCGTAAAGACTGCAGCCACGTCCAGCGCGGAATGCGAGTTGATCCTGAGACCTGGCGCGACCTGCAGTGGAATCCCAAGTACAAAGGCGGCTATCCGGTCAAACTCGATATCGAACTAACCAATACTCATGCCACACTTGAAAGGCTGACCAGCATGATCGCTCAGCAGCACTCGAGCGTCACCGGCTTTGCCATGAGCCAGCAAAACGGCGTGGATAAAGTTGAGCTCACAATCCTGGTGAGTGACACGAAACATCTGCAGAAGATCATCAACGCCATTCGTACTATTGATACCGTCCGACTCGTCAGGCGTCACTTAGAAAGCACGCCGGCGATGAAACCTGTAGACGTAGAAGTCGACGAATAATTTTTGTACTTCTCAACGGCAAAACCCGAGCGATTGCCCGGGTTTTGCCGTCTCTGAAAAGGCTATCGCCTCTTTAACTTGTCGGCTTAGTACTGATCAAAAATCTTCTGGATTTCTTTAGGATCTTTGGTCTGAGTCAGAGCCAGCATAAGAAGAACGCGGGCTTTCTGAGGATTGAGAGAACCGGAAGAAACAAAACCGTACTTAGCGTCATCAACTTCTGCGTCCTTGGTTGTAGAACCGGTCGGAACACGAGAGGAGCGGACGATTGCAATACCGTCTTTTGCTGCTTTCTCAATGATCGGGAAAGTGGATTTATGCAGGTTGCCGTTACCCACGCCGGCAGTAAAGATAGCGTCGTATTTAGCGTCAACCAATGCCTGAGCCTGGATACCTTCAACTCCGGCGTGCTGATAGACCACACCGACCTTCGGCAGCTTGTCTAAACCGTCAACCTTGAACGGTGTCTGAGTTGTGTGTTTGGTCACAGGAGCGGCATCCCACAGAACTTTTCCGTTGTGGATCGTTGCCAGCTGACCGGCGTTCGGGCTTTGGAAGGTTTCAACGCCGGTTGTGTTTGTCTTAGTAACATCACGAGCACCGAGGACACGGTCATTCATCACAACCATAACACCTTTGCCGGCAGCAGAAGGATCACCGGCAACTGCGACGGCGTTGTAAAGATTGGCGGGACCGTCGGCAGAAAGTGCATTCGACGGGCGCATCGCACCGACCAGAACGATCGGCTTATTGCACTTTGCCGTGAGGTTCAGGAAGTAAGCGGTTTCTTCCATCGTGTCGGTTCCGTGAGTGATCACAAAACCGTCTTTCTTGCCGCATTCAGCGTTGATCTTCTTAGCAAGTGTCAGCCAAACAGCATCGCTCATATCTTGAGAGCCGATCTGTGCAACCTGGTCGCTGGTGACATTGGCAATATTTGCAAGTTCAGGAACTGCCTGCACTAATTTGTCGACACCGACTTTGGCAGCAGAGTAATTGGTTTTGTCAGACGCCGCGGATTGCCCGGCAATCGTGCCGCCGGTCGCGTAAACTGCAACGTTCGGTAATGCGGCAAAAGCAGCACCGCATGCAGCGGCAAGAACAGTTCCTAAAACAGCCTTACGAATCATTCGTCTCCTCCTCAAATTAAGAAAGTAAGTATCACTATGTGGTCTTGACGCTTACCTTTGAATGATTCGAAGATTCTATTAACCACGTTGCTATCTAAAAATCGCTTGTTTGTGGTCATTGACTTTTCAGGGACTTAATTTATTTCCATCCAATTCTCTAATTGTCCCTATAAATCAATCAGTTATCTAATTCTTTAAAACTTTATCTTGACCAAAGCATTGAAAACTCATTTATTAATTGTCGTGGTTTCCACTAATAAATACGGATGATGGGTAACATGAATTTTCTATGCCGTAAATTTCAATTCGCAAGAGATTGTTGCACATGAAGGACAGACTCAAGAAAAATGTTTCAAATCTTTTCCTCCCGACGACAGCTACAAAAATGGGCGCCGAAGCGCCCACTGTTAACAAATTCTGAGGTTAGAGTTTTTCGCTCCTGCCGCCCTTCGGCTGCCACTTCATGAAATGATGTTCAGCCAGAGACACCATCCAGTCCAGCACCAGCGCAAATGCAGTCAGAACCAAAATACCAGCCATAACCGTGTTGATATCAAACGTACTTTCAGCCTGCAGAATCAGATAACCGACACCGCTTGCAGAACCTAAGTATTCGCCGACGACCGCACCGACGAAGGCCATACCGACAGAAGAATGCAGTGAGGAGAATACCCAGCTCATCGCGCTCGGAAGATAAACAAATCGGAGCAGCTGTGTCTTGTTGGCGCCCAGCATACGTGCGCTTGCCAGAACGTTCGGGCTGACTTCACGAACGCCTTGGTAAACGTTGAAGAACACAATGAAGAACACCAGCGTGATACCGAGAGCGACTTTAGAGCCGATGCCTAAGCCGAACCAAACACCGAAGATCGGCGCCAGGATCACACGAGGCATAGAGTTCAGACCCTTGATGTAGGGATCTGCAATGGCAGCAGCGGTCGGAGCTAATGCCAGCCAAAGTCCGACCAAAAGACCGGCAGCTGTACCGAAAACGAATGCTAAGACGGTTTCCGTCAGTGTGACGGCAAGGTTGGGATAGATTTCTAAGTTAACGACAAACCAGTCCCATATAACCTTTCCGATCTGAATCGGTTCACCGAAGAAGAACGCTGCCTGATTCTCGTCCTGGAACATGAACGGAGGAATGAGGCCGGGCTTGGTCATCAGCCACCAGAAGAAGAAAATCGCAACCAGCAGAAGCAGCTGGCATGTTACTAACTTCGTTTTTGACTGAAGAATAGGTGTGCTTCCTTTTTTCATTTTTTACTTCACCCTGTTTCTCTGATTTTCATAGCCCTTAAGCACTTCTTCGCGAAGGTCGGCCCAAATAGCGTTGTGCAGTTCAATGAAGCGCGGTGTGACACGGACTTCTGCTACGTCACGCGGACGAGCGATATCGATGTAGAACTCACCGATCGGATGAGAACCCGGGCCGGCGGAGAAAACCACCACACGGTCGGAAATAGAAATGGCTTCGTCTAAGTCATGCGTAATGAAAAGAACGGCCTTTTTCTTCTGTGACCACAGAGCCAGCACTTCGTTTTCCATCAGCTGACGAGTCTGAATGTCCAGCGCAGAGAACGGCTCATCCATCAGAATGATGTCCGGATCCATGATCAGCGTCTGGGCCAAAGCAACACGCTTTCTCATACCGCCGGAAAGCTCATGCGGATAACGGTCTTCAAAGCCGCTTAAGCCCACGCGAGAGAGCCAATGACGAGCTTGTTCATGGCGTTCTTTCTCAGGAACGCCCTTAAACTGCAGACCTGCAGAAACATTATCAATGGCCGTTCTCCAGGGCATTAAAGCTTCTGCCTGGAACATGTAGCCCGCTCGCTTATTTAAACCGACAAGCTCTTCTCCAAAGACTTTGACGGTTCCTTTTGACGGCGTTAAAAGCCCCGCTGCCATATTAAGTACGGTCGATTTACCGCATCCGGTCGGACCGACCACGCTGACGAACTCACCGTCTCCGATTGTTAAATTCACATCCCTAACGGCCGTGTAGTGTTTATTGTCATCACTGACAAAACTGCACGTCACATCGTCAAATTCCACCGCTGGCTGATTCATCTTGAATGCTGCTGTTAGTTGTTATTTGGTTTTTTCTCTTGGGCGGAGCGCTTGGGCTCCGCCTCTTATTTTATTTATTTAGCCGGATAGGTAGAAGCAGGAAGTTGTGGATGGCAAACATCACAAGCCATATACTTGTGAACGCCCATGCGTGGAATATCTCGCCCCACGAGAAGGTGATCTTTGGGTTGCCTGCCATGCGTGTGTATATGTTCACCACTGGCGATGCATACAGCAACGCCCACATGAACGTATAAATGGTATGCTCTTTACGAAAATTCATAGGCTTTAGTTTTTATAACTCTCTTTGTCTTTAATGTCTCTAATTCGTTTTTCTATATCTCCATTTCGGGATAGCGGGCTTTCAGTGCAGCCAGTTTCTGATGCGTCTTCTCAAGGAAGGCGCGGTGTTCTGCCGATTCGGGGTTGAATGGGCGGTGGTTCAGCGCTGCCTTTATTGGCTGCCACTCGCTCAAGAATGCTTTAGTTTCGTTGCTGAAGAACGTGTCGGCGAAGCGTTCCCAAATGTAGTCGACGGCTTGCTGCGAGGGGTGCAGCATGTCGGGCGCATAGAAGCGATAGTCGCGAAGCTCGTCGCACACTATCTCGTACGCCGGGAAGTAGACGCAGTTCTCGGTCTGCTCTGCCACCAGCTCTGCTGCTAACAGCAGCGTAGCCTTCGACACGGCACTGCCGTGGAAGCCGTACTTGGCGTAGCGTATCGGACTCACGGTGAGCACGACGCGCACGCCCGCTCTGCGCTCGCGCAGCATGTTTATGGCTTTCGTTATGTATTCCGCACACTCGTCGACGCTGAGGCTGCGCTCGGTGAAGAGTCGCTGCGGTCGCTTCTGGCAGTTGTCCACTATCTCGCCCGTCTCGTTGAGTATGTACACGCGGTTGGTGCCGAGCGTGAACACCGCCGTGCGCGCCACCTCCGCCGTCGCAGCTGCGAGGTAGCGCTCTACGGTGTGCAGTATGCTCGCCGGGTTGTACATCACGCCGTACGGATTGACTGTGGCGCGAAACTTGTTGTCGACGAATCTGCTGCCGATGTTGTCGGCAAAGCACGAACCCACGAAGAGCATACGCTCGCAGGGGGCTATCGCGAACGGCGACTTGTCTATGGTGACTGGCGTGCGGAATTCCATTATTCTTACTCTTTTTTTCTTCTAACTTCAAATACCACTCCGCCGATGATGGCGAGAGCCAGCAGCAGATAGGCTGCGTAAGCTGCGGTCTCGGTGTTCTTCACCGATGCCGGCTTGAACGTGAGCACCACTTTGTGCTCGCCTGGCTTCACGTTGATGGCGCGCAGCACGTAGTTGACGCGACCCACCTCTACGTCCTTGCCGTCGACGGTGGCAGTCCAGCCCGGGTAGTAAATCTCCGAGAACACCACTACGCCGCCCTTCGGCGACTGCACGGTGTAGCACAGCTCGTTCGGCTCGTACTTGTCGAGGTTCACTATTGCTGTGCCCTCCTGCTTTACGGCTTCGCCTAAGGCTGCCTTGAACTTGCTGTCGGCTACAGCCTCATGATGCAGGTCGAGCTGCTTGATGGCATCGAGCTCCTGGTTGGCGTTGTCTACATACTGGAGGCGGTCGACGAACCACGCGTTGCCGTAAGCGTAAGGGTTCTGCAACGGAACGGTCTGTCCGCCCTGCAGCGGCATGATGATATACTTGGTGTTGAGCATGTTGAGCACCGGATAAACCGAGTCGCCCGGCACGCTTGTCATGTCGCCCTGCGCCTTAGCGATGGCAGACATCGCTTGCTGCATCTCGGGTGCGATATACGCGTCGATAAGCTCCTGATAGCGGCGCAGCTTGGCTGCATGATAACCACCAATCGACTTATGATAGTACGATGTCTCGTTCTCGTTGAACGTGTTCGACGCGAGGTTCAGCACGCGATAGTCGAGCGATGTGTCCTGCAGAATCTGTCGGTCGGTGGCAGTCTCCTGCTGCGGAGTCTCGCGCACGCTGCGCTCCACGAACATCGCGTCGTTGAGGTAGCGCTTGTTCACCTGCCACATATCCACGAGGCAGAGCGCGAAGAGGAGAGCCACGGCGTACTTCGGCTGCAGCTTCTTCAGCAGAGCGAGCACGAGGATGACGGTTCCGGCGAGTATCACGAAGAACGAACGCCAGCAGTCGGCGGTGAATATAGAGATGCGAATCTCGCGCAGATTGCTGATGAGCGGAGTGAGATACTCGCTCGGTATAGAGGCGAGAGCACGCAGCTCGGCGTTAGAAACGAAGTCGGGGAAGAACACCGTAGGCATGATGGCGAACGCCACGCACATGCCGGCTGTGAGCACGAAGCTGAGCACGAGCCACGAGCGGTTCTTCACTTCGCGGCACACCAGTCGGTGCGAAGCCGGACCGACGAGCAGTGGGGTGGTGCCCTTGAGGAAGTTCTCGGTCTCGAGCACCTTCTTCAGAGCCAGCATAGCAAGCAGCGGAATGGTGAACTCGGCGATGACGAGTATCGACGCCACGGTGCGGAACTTCGCGTACATCGGCACATAGTCGAGGAAGAGGTCGGTGAACCACATGAAGTTTCTGCCCCACGAGAGCAGTACGGAGAGCACTGTCGCAGCGAGCAGCGCCCACTTCATCGGGCCTTTCACTATGAACAGACCCAGCACGAAGAGCAGCATCACGAACGCTCCGACGTACACCGGACCGCTTGTGCCCGGCTGGTTGCCCCAGTACTGGCCCAACTGCTGATATATCTGATAGAACTCGGGGTTCGCCTTCTCCATCGCCTTCTCGTTCTGCGCCAACGGCACCGAAGCGCCACCCTTGGTGTTAGGCACGAGCAGCGTCCATGTCTCGTCGATGCCGTAGCTCCACTGCGTGATATAGTCGCGGTCCAAGCCGCTCGAAGTCTGGTTGGCAGCGTTCTTCTTCACCAGCTCGCTCTTGCCACGCATCGACTCCTGCGTGTACTGCCATGTGTGGTAGAGGTTGGAGAGGTTGATCACCACGCCCAATACAGCCGCCACGGCGCACACCGCCGTAGCCTTGACGAAGCGTGCCATCTGCTTCTGGCGCAGAGCATCTACGAGGTAGGCGATGACCATGAACAGCACGATGAACAGATAGTAGTAGGTCATCTGCACGTGGTTGGCCTGAATCTCGAGCGCCGTGAACAGACCCGTGAGCACGAAGCCCCACACGTACTTGCCACGATAGGCGAGCACGATGCCCGCAATCATCGGCGGCAGATAAGCCAGTGCAATCACCTTCCAGATGTGTCCGGCGGCAATGATGATGAAGAAATAGCTACTGAAAGCCCACAGAATGGAACCTAACGCAGCCAGCTCGCGGCGGAAGTCGAACGCACGCAGCAGGATGTAGAAGCCCAGAAGGTAGGCGAACACGTACCACACGTTCTCCGGAAGCCACAGATGGTAGAACTTGCCCACGCCGTTCAGCACCTCCTGCGAGTGGTACGACGGAGCCATCTGATACGTAGGCATACCGCCGAACAAGGCGTTCGTCCAGCGCGGCATGTCGCCCGTGCGCTGGTAATACTCAGTAAGCTCCTCGCCCGCACCGCGTCCGGCTGACGAGTCGTGACGATAGAGAATGCGCCCCTCCGTGTCTGCCGGGAAGAAGTAGGCAAACGCGATGACCGCAAACAACAACACTACCAGCAAGTCTGGCAGAAAGCGTTTCAAAGTCTTCATTGATATTCTTGTTTTGTTTGATTATACATTAATATATATATGTTTGCAAAGTTACAGAAATAATTCAAAATACGCAGTAATCTAAGTGTTTTTCTTAACTTGCATGGTGCGCATCGACCGACGCAGACGTCCGCATCGACCGGCGCAGACGTCCGCATCGACCGACGCAGATGTCCGCATCGACCGACGCGGATGCCCAAAGCTGCACTTTCGCAATGTAAAATATGTCATTAAAAACGCTCCGAGTGTCATTCTGTCAGACCGTCGGCTCTGCTTTTTGTCAGCAAAAGACAAGATATTTAGCTTTTGGCACACCATTTGTATATCAGTAAGCGAAAACATCAACCAATTAAAGTAAAAAATAAAAAAAACGAAATATTATGGGAAAGATTATTGGAATCGACTTAGGTACTACAAACTCTTGTGTTGCCGTATTTGAAGGCAACGAACCGGTAGTAATCGCCAACAGCGAAGGCAAGCGCACAACTCCTTCAGTCGTTGGCTTCGTAAAGGACGGCGAGCGTAAGGTAGGCGACCCTGCAAAACGTCAGGCTATCACCAACCCGAAGAACACCGTATACTCAATCAAGCGCTTCATGGGCGAGACCTATGAGCAGTGCTCGAAGGAGGTGACACGCGTACCGTTCAGCGTTGTGAACGAAGGCGGCTATCCGCGCGTTGACATCGACGGACGCAAGTACACGCCGCAGGAAATCTCGGCAATGGTGCTTCAGAAGATGAAGAAGACCGCTGAGGACTATCTCGGTCAGGAGGTTACGGATGCCGTAATCACCGTTCCGGCATACTTCTCCGACTCACAGCGCCAGGCTACAAAGGAGGCAGGCCAGATCGCAGGTCTCAACGTTCGCCGTATCGTGAACGAGCCGACAGCAGCTGCACTCGCTTACGGCGTAGACAAGGCTAACAAGGACATGAAGATCGCAGTGTTCGACCTCGGTGGCGGTACATTCGATATCTCTATCCTCGAGTTCGGCGGCGGCGTGTTCGAGGTGCTCTCTACAAACGGCGATACACACCTCGGCGGCGACGACTTCGACCAGGTAATCATCGACTGGCTCGTACAGGGCTTCAAGGCCGACGAAGGCATCGACCTCTCTAAGGACCCGATGGCTATGCAGCGCCTCAAGGAGGCTGCAGAGAAGGCAAAGATAGAGCTCTCAAGCACTACCTCTACAGAAATCAACCTGCCGTATATCTCAGCCGAGGGCGGTGTGCCAAAGCACTTGGTTAAGACGCTGACACGCTCACAGTTCGAGCAGCTCGCACACAACCTCATCCAGGCTTGCCTCGTACCTTGCCAGAACGCAATGCGCGACGCAAAGCTCCAGACATCAGACATCGACGAGGTGATTCTCGTGGGCGGTTCAAGCCGTATACCGGCCGTTCAGACACTCGTTAAGAACTACTTCGGCAAGGAGCCTTCAAAGGGCGTTAACCCCGACGAGGTGGTAGCCGTAGGCGCATCTATTCAGGGTGCTATCCTCAATAAGGAGAGCGGCGTAGGCGACATCGTGCTGCTCGACGTTACTCCGCTTACACTCGGTATCGAGACAATGGGCGGCGTGATGACAAAGCTTATCGACGCCAACACCACAATCCCGGCTAAGAAGAGCGAGACATTCTCTACAGCCGTCGACAACCAGACAGCCGTAACCATCCACGTGCTCCAGGGCGAGCGCCCGATGGCTGCACAGAACAAGTCAATCGGCCAGTTCAACCTCGAAGGCATCGCACCGGCACGCCGTGGCGTTCCACAGATTGAGGTGACATTCGACATCGACGCCAACGGTATCCTCAACGTATCTGCAAAGGACAAGGCAACAGGCAAGGAGCAGGCAATCCGCATCGAGGCTTCTTCAGGCTTGAGCAAGGAGGAAATCGAGCGCATGAAGGCTGAGGCAGAGCAGAACGCAGCTTCTGACAAGGCAGAGCGCGAGAAGATCGACAAGCTCAACCAGGCTGACTCTATGATCTTCACCACCGAGAACTTCCTCAAGGACAACGGCGACAAGATTCCTGCCGACCAGAAGCCGGGCATCGAGCAGGCTCTGCAGCAGCTCAAGGACGCTCACAAGGCTGCCGACGTAGCTGCCATCGACACCGCCATCGCCAACCTCAACAACGTCATGCAGGCTGCTTCTGCACAGATGTACCAGGGCGGCGCACAGCCGGGCGCAGGCGCTCAGGCAGGTGCACAACCGGGCGCAGACAACGGCGCAAAGGCTGATGACAACATCCAGGACGCAGACTTCGAGGAGGTGAAGTAAGTATAGATAACTACCGAAAGGTATAGATAGATAAATCCGCATAGCTCAATGAGTTATGCGGATTTTCTTTTTAGTTAAACTTTGTATTTCTTTCGCTCTTTTCGGATATTTGCTTTATTTTTGCACCATATTTGTACCAACACTTATTGGTAGATAATGTGACACTTAATAAACATAAGTAATAATTAAGTAGAATTGTATGGGTGTAGCAAAGTTTGAGATAACAAGAAAATGCAAGATTTGCGGTGAGCCATTCGTCGCAAAGACCATCACGTCTTGGTATTGCTCACCAAGATGTTCTAAAGTTGCATTTAAGCGTAGGAAAGATGAAGAGAAAAGAAATGAGCGTTTGGATGCCATAGCCAAAGCTATCCCGAAAGACCAGGAATACATAACTGTACCTGAAGCATATTCCATGTTTGGCATCAGCAAGGAAACGCTTTATCGTTTAATACGCAAGGGTGTTATTCCAAGTGTGAATGTCGGGCAACGTCAAACACGTGTCAGTAAGGAGAAGCTAATGGAAATGTATCCATTACGAAAAAGTTTACTCAAAAAGCAACCGAAGCCATTGCCTAAGTTGTATAGCATGGAGCCAAAGGACTGCTATACGATACAGCAAGCGTGTGAGAAATATCATATGAATGATAGTACACTCTATCTTCAAATCAGAAAGTTTTCAATTCCTACTCGGCAAATCGGTAATTTCGTATATGTGCCCAAGAAGGAAATAGACAACCTCTATAAATAAGCATCCCTATGAAGAAATCTCTATCCCACACCCGTGTTTCCGTGAAACTTCGCAAGGCAGAGTTTCGCAAAGAATGGTATCTTTACATAGAGTCATATCCTGTTATCTCCAAAAACGGTGGCAAACCACAGCGAGTGCGCGAGTATGTCAACCGTACTATAACCACTCCGATATGGGACAAAAGCAGAACGGCAAGAACAGCTTCCGACGGAAGTGTAACATATAAGCCGAAACGTGATGTCAATGGTGTCATCCTCTGCAAGTCGGAACTTGACCAAGAATCATGCATCTATGCAGACAAGGTCAGGGCTATTAGACAAAAGGAATACGATACCGCAGGACTTTACTCTGAATCAGAAGCCTCCTTATTGGAACAGAAAGAGAAATCGCAATGCGATTTTATTACATATTTCAAGAGTATAATAGATATTCGGCACAGGAATAGTTCAGACTCTATTATCGTAAATTGGAATCGTGTATATGCACTGATGCTCATCTTTACCGACAATCAGCCAATGATCTTTGCCAACATAGACACAAAGCTGGTTGAGGATTTTAGGTTGTTCCTTTTGGATGCTCCACAAGGAGGTAACAAGAAAGGGACAATCTCGCAAAATACGGCTTCCACCTATTTTGCAATATTCAAGGCTGGATTAAAGCAAGCGTTTGTTGATGGATATTTTGTATCTGATATTGCAGCTAAGATAAAAGGTATAAAAGAGAAAGAGGCAAGAAGGGAGCATCTTACCTTAGAGGAACTTAACCGATTGGTTTGTACACCATGCGACAATCCCACTATCAAACGTGCAGCCCTTTTCTCTGCTTTGACAGGTCTTCGACATTGTGACATTATGAAAATGACATGGAAAGAGTTGACAAAGGAAGGCACTCACTATCGCATCAACTTCGACCAAAAGAAGACAAAGGGCGTTGAGTACATGCCTATTTCTGAGCAAGCGTATGATCTATGTGGAGAACCTGGGCATCCTGACCAATTAGTATTTGAAGGTCTGCCTGCCCCATCCTGGATTTCCAAACCTTTGGCAAAATGGATTGAGGCATCAGGAATCACTAAGCATATCACTTTCCATTGCTTGAGTCACAGTAAATTCTTTTATTTATTGAATATCAGCGAGTTGAGTATTTTAAAGAATGTGACTGCTAA
>ENA-UEQL01000689-UEQL01000689.1-human-gut-metagenome-genome-assembly--contig:-NODE-689-length-24310-cov-25.468658_pt1 | contig 24310 bp, 19 predicted proteins | sample MGYA00242905_ERZ507926 | MGnify/ENA primary metagenome ERZ507926 (study PRJEB26167, sample SAMN06115531) | human gut metagenome | host: Homo sapiens | place: China:Henan | collected 2015-09-09...
TAGGTAGCCCGCTCGATGATGGAACGGATGCACAGGTCCAGATCCACGCTGTGGTCCTTGTTCGGGATGATCACGGACACCAGCGGGTCGCCCTGGATTTTAAAGGTGGTATGGTAAATGCCGTAGTCCACACCCTTCTCCACCTTCTCTGCCGTCATCAATCCCTGCTTCAATCATAGACTGACCGCTTGCTCTTAATATAAAGAAATCTCCTTTGCCGAAAATAGCAGTAGGAAGCCAAAGAGGGCGATATAGTAGTTGCCCTTGTGGATAATCAGAATACATTGAAACGTTACTTCCGAGATGATGAGAATAAGAAAATCATTCTCCATCCGGAAAATAAGAAGATGAAAGACATCATTGTAGATGAGTGCTGCATTCAGGGTGTGGCTTGTCACATCATCAAAGAATTATAACAGAGGACAGACGAATGAGAACACTTGAAGGAATTCGCTATCTAATCAATTTGGATAGTGCGGAAATACAACAGAACTTTGCCGGAGGAGTTGCACCGCCGGACAAGGTGGAGTCGGAGGTGGACACAACTTGAGTATTTATATGTCAAGAGCCGAGTTGGAAGAAATCAGCGAAGGCTTGATAACAGCTTATGCTAATAAGTTTAGCAATCGAGTGATTCAATCCATCGACATAGAACATTTCATTACAGAATTTCTTATGTTACGAATTGAATACGCTTCTTTCGCAGAAGATGATGCAGGCAGGATTGGTTTTCTGGCAGATGGAGCAACACCACTGCTGATACATCAGGACGGAAAAATTATTCCCTTTGTTTTCCCGAAAGATACCATCGTACTTGATAAATTTCTTCTTGCTGAAAAGGAGCAGGGACGTCGCAGATTTACAATGGCACACGAAGCGTCACATCATATCTTGAGTAAGATGTATGCAATGCCGAGTGAAGGACGCTTTCATGCAGAGTATGACAGTGAGCGTAGTTATTCCAAAGAGGAACTGGCTCAGATGTTTGCGTCTGTTGAGTGGCAGGCAGCTGCGGAACACGCCGTATCGGGTGCTGATTGCGGGGCGGGTGCAGGAAGCGCCGCTGGAAACGGAACTGCGGGCAGTCTGCGCGGGGGCGAAGAACATCGAGCTGCGGCTGGAATACCTGTCCGAAGCGGCGTATGACGAGGCGATTCGCCAATGCCGCTACTGCATCCTAAATTATTCGGAGAATTACTCCCTGCACAGCAGCGGCGTTGTGTTCGATATTCTCTTCCGGGGCGTGCCGATTGTGGGCAGCCGCTGCGGGACGCTGCAAATGGTGGAAGCAAACGAATTGGGCAAAACGGTATCCAGCATAGCGGATTTTGTGCCGGAAAGGCTGCTGGATGAAGCCGTGCATGACCGCTATGTGCGCAACATTGCGCGCTACTGCCAATCGCAGGCGCAGGAGCGGGAAAAGCTGCGGGATTTTCTGACGCGGGGCGCGGTGGAATAACCATGCCGCACAGCGCAAAGTGAAAGGAGGGGCTGAAGCGTGAAGGTCATGTGGATGGGGAATATTATCCTCCCTGCCATTGCGGAAAAAGAATCGCTTCCCCCGGTGTATATCGTGGGCTGGCTGGTCGGGCTGTCGCGGCGGCTGACGCAGCTGCCGGATGTGGCGCTGACGTATGTGTTTGACGCGCCGAAAGCGCTGACGGGCGAAGTGGACGGCTACCGCTATTACGGGCTTGTCAACCCCACACGCCCTACGCAGCGCTGCGGCGAAGCCTACACCCGGCAGCTGGAGGATATTCTGCGCAAAGAGCAGCCGGATGTCATTCACCTCTGGGGCACGGAAAATCAGCACACGCTGGCCATGGTTGACGCGGCGGAACACATGGGGATGCGCGAGCGGATTGTAATTTCCATTCAGGGGCTTCTGTCCATATACGCGGAGCATTATCGCGCTTATCTGCCGGAACACGTCTGCCACGGGCACACGCTGAAGGACTTGGTGAAGGGCAATATCGTCCGGCAGGAAGCAATCTACCGCCGCGTCGGGCAGTATGAACAGGAAGCCCTGCGCAGGGTGCAGCACGTCATCGGGCGCACCGACTGGGATGCTGCCTGCATGGCGGAGCTTGCCCCGCAGTCGGCCTATCATTTCAACAACGAAACGCTGCGGGACGAGTTCTACACCGGCGAATGGTCGCTGAACAGCTGCGAGCCGCACAGTCTCTTCTGCAGTCAGGCGCATGTGCCGCTCAAGGGGCTGCATCTCCTATTGCAGGCGCTGGCGATTGTCCGCAAGCGCTATCCCGATGTCAAGCTCTATGTGGGACGCAAGGACTATGGGCGCATTCCGTCGCTTGCGCGCAATGCCTATGAACGGTACATCCACCGTCTGCTGCGCGAAAACGACCTCTACGGTCATGTTGTTTTTACCGGCAGCCTGAATGCACAGCAAATGAAGGAGCGGTATCTAAAAAGTCAGGTGTTTGTGCTGCCGTCGAGCATTGAAAACTCCCCCAATTCGCTGGGCGAGGCGATGCTGCTTGGCGTACCGTGCATTGCGTCGGATGTCGGCGGCGTGCGCTGTCTGATGACGCACGGCGTGGAAGGGCTGATTTATCCGGCAGACGACCCGCATTTGCTGGCGCATGATATCTGCGAGATGTTCGCGCATCCGGAAAAAGCGGCGCGGATGGCGCGCGCCGGACGGGAACACGCCGGAAAAACGCATGATGCGCAGAAGAATCTGGAGATACTACTTCAGATTTATACGGAGATTGCACGATGAAAATCCGAATCACAAAGAACCATGTGGATGCACTCTGTGTGCTGATTGGCGTGCTGGGCATGGGCTCGCTGTATTTTCAGGTGCTGCGGATGCCGCTGATGGCAGCCATGCTGATTGCGTCGATTCTGCTGCTGACGCGGGCGCATCATCCGAAAATCAGCGTCCAGAATGTACGCCTGACGCTGCTGCTGACGGCGGCGCTGCTGCTGACGAGCTTCGTCAACCCGCAGAACGGCATCCACATCAACGATATTGTCATTTGGCTTTGCAACATCGGCTATGTGCTGGTTCTGCAAAGCTGCATCGGGTATCGGACGTATATGCGGCTGTATACCAAAGTCATGCTGGCAGAGGCGGCCATCAGCCTGATTTCCTTCGTCATCGGCGATTTGCTGTCGCTGCCGCTGCCGCTGCTGCACTACGAAGTTTCCAGCGTCAACGGATTTTACTTGACGCCTTATTTCACCTTAGGCTGGCTGAACATCCCGGTTTTCCACCGCAATGCGGGTATGTTCAACGAGCCGGGCAGCCACCAGATTTTCCTGAACTTCGCGCTGCTGTTCCTGATGAGCGACGAAACGCGCATGGGCATGAGCAAGAAGAAATACTGCTGGGCAATTGCGCTGCTGATCGTCACCATCCTCAGCACGCTGTCCACAACAGGCTTTATTTGTCTGGGCGTTGTGCTGCTGACGGTGGCCTTCCGCAAAAAGGGCGGGAAAATGGCGCGCAGCATCAAGATGGCGGCGTTCATTGGGCTGGTACTGCTGTTTGTCATCGAGTCTGCCACGGGCGTGGTGGAAAACAAGATTATCGGACGAAATTCCGGCGGTTCATTCTACACGCGGTGGAACGACACCTTCAGCGGCTTTGAAATCGGGCTGGAATCCCCCATTGCGGGACAGGGCGTTTTCTCGGAGCGGAAGGCGGAAATTCTGCTGGAACACAGGGTGCAGAACATTTCCAATGGCTTTGCCGCCTTCGTCATGGATACAGGGTTGATTCTCCCGGCAGTTTGGTTGTGGCTGACGTACCGCGGTATCCGTACCAAATTTGCCAAGGCGCGTCTGCTGTATGTGCTGGGCGTTTTCCTGCTGTATTTCCTGTGCATCAACACGGAGGGCGTTTTCCTGAACATACTGTTTCTGGGACTGCTGGGCAAGTGGCAGCCGGAGGACGCGGCGCAGGAGCAGACAGGCAAAACAGGCGGAGAGGAATCATGAACACAGCATCAAGGAGCGAAAACACGGCACGCAACATCGGCGTGGGCGCAGTGCGGCAGGTGCTCACGCTGCTGCTGGCTTTTGCCGTGCGAACGGTGTTTGTGCGCCGGCTGGGCGCGGATTATACGGGTGTCAACGGGCTGTACAGCAACATTCTGGCCATGCTGTCACTGGCGGAACTGGGCGTGGGCAACGTGCTGGTGTACAGCTTGTACGCACCGCTGCACCGGGGCGACACGGGCGAAATTCAGCACCTGCTGGGCTATTATCGTCGCATTTACCGCCTGATTGCGCTGGCGGTAGCGCTGCTGGGCGCGGCGGTAATCCCCTTCCTGCCGCTCATCATCAGCAGTGAGCTGCCGATGGCGCAGCTGATCGTCTACTATGTGCTGTACCTGGCAAACTCCGTGGCATCCTATCTGGTCATCTACAAAACGACGCTGATTCAGGCCGACCAGAAGGCATATTTGCAAAACATGGTTTCCGCCGCGGCGCTGGTGGTGCAGTATGCGGCGCAGATGGCGTGCCTGCTGATTTGGGGCAGCTATCTTGGCTATTTGCTGATTCAGATCGCCTGCACCCTCCTGCAGAACGCGGTGCTGAGCCATTTAGCGGATAAGATGTACCCCTTCCTGCGGGAAAAGCAGAAACACGAGCCGATGCACCGCAAGCAGGAGCTGAACGACAACATCCGCTCCATGTTTCTCTACAAGCTGGCGACAATACTCATCAACAACACGGACAACATTCTGATTTCCGTCATGCTGGGCACGGTGTTCGTCGGCTACTACTCCAACTACGCGTCGCTGACGACGTATGTGACGACATTCGTTTCCATCGTGATTACCGGCATTTCCGCCAGCTTGGGAAATCTGAATGCCGAGAAGAATTCGGAAAAGTCATACGCCATGTTCCGCAACCTGATTGTCCTCTTCGGGGCGATTACGGGCTTCTGCGTCGCCGCGTACGGCGCGATTGTGCAGGATTTCATCCCCATCTGGGTAGGCGAAGAATACCTGATGGATACAGGGACAGTGGCGGCGGTGCTGTTCACGTTCTACCTGAGCACCATCGTCGCGCCTGTGTGGATGTACCGCGAAACGCTGGGGCTTTTTCGGCAAATGAAATATGTTATGTTTATGACGGCGCTGGTCAACATCCTGCTGTCCATCCTGCTGGGGCACTTCTTCGGCGTGGCGGGCATCATCGGCGCAACAGGGCTGGCGCGGCTCTGCACCATCTTCTGGTATGAGCCGAAAGTGCTGTTCCATCGCACCTTCGGGCGCAGCGCTGCCGCGTATTTCAAGGCGCAGGGAGGCCTGCTGCTGCTCAACGGCGCGGTGATGGCGCTGTCGCTGCTGCTGTGCGCGCGGATGGGGCATACGCTGATGTGGATTATCATCAAGGGCATCACCTGCGCGGCGGTGACGGCGCTCCTGTACACGCTGGCGCTGGGGCGGACGGCAGAATATCGCTGGATGCTTGAAAAAGGGCGGAGTTTCTTGCGCAAATGGAGGAAGAAGGCATGATCGATCAGGAAATGCAGCACTGCCGCAAAATTGTGCGTTTTGACCCTACCATTTCAACAGCGAATCAGGGAGATTTCATCATCCGCAACGCCTGTGAGCATGTGCTGCACGACTGCTTTCCTGTGCAGCTGTCCGTCGCCGTGCCGGTTCGGGACAGGCTGTCGAAAGTGTCGATGAAGCACGTCGGCAGTGCGGATTACGCATTTGTCTGCGGGACGAATCTGCTTTCCTCAGACATGCGCCGCCAAAGGATGTGGAATATCCGCCTGCGGGACGCGGTGATGATGCGCTGCGGCGATTTGCACAAGCGGGAGCTGCTGAATTTCCGCCTGATTCATGAAAAATTTCAGCGCACGCATGTCATTTTGCTGGGCGCGGGGTGGTATCAATACCAGGACGAGCCGACAGGATACACGAAGCGGATTCTAAAAACGCTGCTGGATGGGCAGTACCTGCACGCGGTGCGCGACGAATACACGCGCCAGCGCCTGCTGAAGCTGGGCATCACGAACGTGCTGAATACGGCGTGTCCGACAATGTGGGGGCTGACAGACGACAAATGCGCGCAGATTCCGACGCACAAGGCGGAGCGCGTCGTGACAACGCTGACGGACTACCGCAGCAGCCCGGAGCAGGATGAGCAGATGCTGATCATGCTGCAAAAGCACTATCGCGAGGTGTATGTGTGGCTGCAGGCAGTTGAGGACTACGCCTGCCTGCGCCAAATGGATGCGCGCGTGACGCAGAATTTGCACCTGATTCAGCCAAATCTGCGAGATTACACAGCGCTTTTAGCGTCAGGCGGGATTGACTACGTTGGCACGCGGCTGCACGGCGGCATCCACGCAATGAACATGGGCTGCCGAAGCCTGATCCTGGCGGTAGACAACCGCGCAAGTGAAATCGCGAAGGACACGAATCTGCCCGTCCTGCCCCGCGGCGGGAATTTGGATGTGCTGGAGGAGCGCATCTGTTCCGCATGGGAGACGCAAATTGATTTGCCGACCACGGCAATTCGGCAATGGAAAAATCAGTTCCGCGAGACAGATGCAGAGAAAGTGCCTTGATTTTCGTATAAAATTCGGCTTTCTGCGCGGTAAGTATTGACAGGCGACTTGTAATTTGTTACAATATAGCTGGAATTGGGAAAGAGATTGCTATATCCACTGGGAGCACTGCAGCTCGCCGCGAAAAGAAAGATGGAAAGTAGCAATCGCTTGCCATTGGCACAACCATACGTCGTGCCGGAAGATTGCACGGAACAAGGAGTGAGGACGATGAAGGACAAAAAGTGGATGCGAAAGGCATTGTCTTTCCTGCTGGCTGTATTCATGGTAACGGGCAGTATGGGAACAGTGCTGACGGCGGCTGCAGAAGAGCCGGAAACTCCGCCGGCGGAAACGGTTGATGTCGTGCCGACGGAAGCACCGGAAGCAACGGATGTTCCCGAAGCAACGGAAATCCCCGAAGCGACGGATGTTCCCGAAGCAACGGAAATCCCCGAAGCGACGGATGTTCCTGAAGCGACGGATGTTCCTGAAGCAACGGATGTTCCTGAAGCAACGGATGTTCCCGATGTAACGGAAGCGCCCGAAGCGACGGATGTTCCCGAAGCAACGGAAATCCCCGAAACAACGGAAGCGCCCGAAATCGTGGACGAAGCAGCCGTAGATTACAGCCGCTCCGTGCTGGATAACGAGTTCTTTGACTCCGGCTTTGCCGCGACGTTCAGCAGCGCACAGCTGTACCTGAATCCGACGGGTGATGAGCTGGTTGGTCAGGTAACTGGCGTAGTGTATGTGACGCATCGTCCGCAGAAGGGTCAGCTGAATGAACGGATTTCCGTCTGCGTGTATGACCAGACGGCTGGCGTTGCATATGGCTATCTGGCGGCGGATGCAGTGCATCCCGTGCCGGAAGAGGGCATTGAGAATCAACGTCACACCGGTGTTTTCGCGAGCGGCGTGGAAATGCCCAGTGCCCTGCTGGTGCTTGCGGCTGCGACGGAAGAACCCGTGCCGACCCCTGCACCCACGCCCGTGCCGACGGAAGAGCCTGTTGTCGTGCCGACCGAAGAACCTGTTGTCGTGCCGACCGAGGAACCCGTTGTTGAGCCGACCGAGGAACCTGTTGTCGTGCCGACCGAGAAACCCGCTGTTGAGCCGACGGAAGAGCCCGCTGTTGAGCCGACCGAAGAGCCCGCTGTTGAGCCGACCGAGGAACCTGCAGTCGTGCCGACCGAAGAACCCGCTGTTGAGCCGACTGAGGAACCCGTTGTCGTGCCGACCGAAGAGCCCGCTGTCGTGCCGACTGAAGAGCCTGCTGTTGAGCCGACCGAAGAGCCCGCTGTTGAGCCGACCGAGGAACCCGCGTCGACCCCCGCGCCTACGGACGTGCCGGATGACCTCGAAAACATCGACCGCGCGGATGTGATTATTCCGGGCAAACCGACGTTCGAAATGGACAAGGCGACGGCGGAGCTGGGCGAGAATATCATCTTCACCATCCACACGAAGAACGCCACCAAAATTTTGATGTACATTGACGGCAGCGTCAACCGCTACATCTACGACGTGCCCACCGACACGTCGACGCTTACCATGTCCTTCTCCTCGATGGGGAGCAAGGGGGGCAAGCGCACCATCGCGTTCCAAGCCTACAACGGCAATACGCCCGGCGAAAAGTCCGCTGAACAGACGATTACGCTGACAAAGCCGTCTGTCAAGCCGCAGGTGACGGTGAAGGATATCGACAAGGCGACCGTGGGTCTGGGCGAGAACATCACCTTCACCCTGAGCATCAAAAACGCCACGAAGGTGCTGATGTACATCGACGGCAGTGTCAACCGTCGCTTCGAGGACATCACCCCCGATATGACGGAATACACCTTCACCATGTCGTTCTCGTCGCTGGGAAGCAATGGGGGCAAGCGCGCCATTGCGTTCCAAGCCTATAACGGCACGACGGCGGGCGAAAAGACCTCCGAACGTGTTGTGACTGTCGCAAACGAAAGCCCGAACAAGCCGACCGTGACCAGCTGGAGTTTGAACAAATCTACGGTTGATTTGAACGAAACCATCACCTTCACCATCAACACCAAGAACACGACGAAGATGCGTGTCTACATTGATGGCAAGCTGAACCGCTACATCTACGACGTGAAGGACGGCGCAACGACGTTCCAGATGTCCTTCTCGACGCTCGGTTCAAACGGCGGCGTGCGCACGGTGGCGTTCCAGCCCTACAATGGCAACACGCCCGGCGCTATGTCCGACACCAAGACGATTACCATCAGCGTGGCGAACAAGCCGCGGGTTGAGCTGCTGAAAATCAGCAATCCGAACGCGACGCTGGGCGAAAATATCACCTTCACCCTGCGCATCAAGAACGCCACGAAGGTGCTGATGTACATCGACGGCAGTGTCAACCGCCGCTTCGAGAACATCACCCCTGATATGACGGAATACACCTTCACCATGGCGTTCTCTTCGCTGGGGAACAACGGGGGCAAGCGTACCATTGCGTTCCAAGCCTACAACGGCGCAGTCGGCGGCGACAAGACCACCGCAACCACCATTTCCCTGACGAGTGGTTCGTCTGCTGCCCCCGTGATTGCGAATGTCAAGATTGACAAGACGACCGCGGTGCTGGGCGAGCAGATTAAATTCACTGTTTATCTGGACAACGCGACGAAACTGCTGATGTATGTCGACGGGCAGGTGAACCGCCGCTTTGAGGACGTAACGACCAGCATGTCGAAGTACGAGTTCACGATGTCGTTCTCGTCGCTGGGGAATAATGGCGGCGTCCGTACGATTCAGTTCCAGCCTTACAACGGCACGACGGCGGGCGAAAAGTTTAAGGCGTACACGATTACACTGACGACGACCGTGGTCAACAAGCCGGAAGTCGTCAACTTCACCATGAATCCCAGCCGCGTGAAGCTGAATGTGCCGGTGACGTTCACGGTCAACACCAAGAACGCGACGAAAGTCGTCCTGTATGTGGACGGCAAGGCGAACACCAGCTACCCGACGACTGGCGATGTGACGGTTATCGAGCGCGCCTTCGCTTCGCTGGGCAGCGGCAACGGTGTCCGCACGATTCAGTTCAGGCCCTACTACGGAACGACCGCTGGCGAACTTTCCCCGGCGCAGTCCCTGACGCTGTATGTGACCGACGATCCGCTGACCGTGACCGTTCCTGCCGCGAAGCAGGGCGACGACCTGACGGTGACGTGGACGGCTGCTGGCGGCGCAACGAAGTATCAGCTGCTGCTGACCACGCCGGATGGCACGGCTGCGCTGCTGGGCGAAACGGCGGTGCTGAACTACACGGTGCCGGGTCTGAAGCTGCTGCAGCCGGGCGACTACACCATCACGATTAAGGCGCTGTCCGGCAATACGGAGCTGGAATCTGTCAACAAGGCATTCACCGTGACAGGCGACTTCGTGTTCGCGGTTCGTGATGACTCGACGGGCATTGTGGTCGTCAAGTACAACGGCACGGCATCGACGCTGACCGTTCCGAACACGGTGGCGGGTCTGCCGGTGGTGGAAATCGGCGCGCAGGCGTTTGAGGGCAACACGAAGCTCAAGAGCGTAACCCTGCCCGCGACGATTGAAATCATTGGCCGCCGCGCGTTCGCGGAATGCAAGAACCTGCTGGAAGTCAAGTAAAAATTCATAGGAATTACGAAAGCCGGGGATTGCTGGAAAAGCAGTCCCCGGCTGTTTTGCTGCGAAAAAAACATACTTGCGATTGACGTTTCCCTGCCTATCTGCTATCATAAGATAAGCGCCCGCTATATGCCGCACACAAAAGGAGGTATGCCCTATGGAGCAGCTTGAAGTTCTGACCGAAGTGCAGGATTTGCGGAAGGTTTGGCCGCATGAAGCACTGGATTTTACGCCGTGGCTGGCGAAGGATGAGAACATCGCGATTCTGGGCAATGAAATCGGCATGGAAATTGCAGTCGACGGAACAGAATCTGCTGTGGGCGATTTCAGCGTGGATATTATCGCGACCGATATTGCAACAGGGCAGAAGGTTATCATCGAAAACCAGCTGGAAGATACCAACCACGACCATCTGGGCAAACTTATCACCTACGCTGCCGGGAAAGAAGCTCGGACGATTATCTGGGTGGTAAAGCACGCACGCGAGGAACACCGCGCGGCGATTGAGTGGCTGAATAACCACACGGATGACGACATTGGCTTTTTCCTGTGCGAAATCCACCTGTATAAAGTCGGCAGCTCCAATCCTGCGGTGAAGTTCAGCGTGATTGAGAAGCCGAATGACTGGATTAAGAGCGTTAAAAAGAATCAGCAGCAGACAGAAAGCCAGCAGTTCCGCTTGGATTACTGGACAGCCTTCAATGAATATGCGTATGCAAACGCGCAGTTCGCAAGGCAATTTGGCAAGCGAAAAGCATCAAACAAAATGTGGATGAACCTGAGCATTGGCTCATCTGTTTATGATATTTGCTTACGCGCGGTTAAAACAGAAAATCTGCTTGTTGTTGAACTGTATATTCGTGGCGACAAGGATCTTTATCATCAGTTATTTGAAAAACAGAATGCCATTGAGCAGGAATTGGGCGTTACGCTTGACTGGCGGGAACTTCCAGAAAAGAAAGCAAGCCGCATTATGCTGACACGACAGGTCGATTTTGACAATCGCAGCGCGTGGAATGCACAGTTTGACTGGATGATGGAGATGTCACTGAAATTCAAGAAGGTTTTCAAGAAATACCTATAACTTAACTCCCCCACGAAAAAATCCCCCGGAAGCTCATGCCTCCGGGGAACACTTATCTTATTCCGTCTTTGCGCTCTCTCTTGTATAATTCAGCAGTCCGCCATAGAGGATGCAGCCCTGCTGGCGCGCGGTCAGCGGCATCAGCACAATGTAATCCTCGTCCTTCGTGTCGTTATGCAGCACGAACGTGTCGCTGCCGCTTTCCACCGTCTCGCGGACGTTCGGCAGGCTCAGCATGTCGCCCTGCGCGATGCGGTCGTAATCCGCCTCATTCTGGAACGTCAGCGGAAGAATGCCATTGTTGATAAGGTTCGCCTGATGGATGCGGGCGAACGACTTCGCGACGACGGCGCGGATGCCCAGATACAGCGGGACAAGCGCGGCGTGTTCGCGGCTCGACCCTTGCCCGTAGTTCATGCCCGCAACAAGGATGCCGCCGCCTTCCTTCTTCGCGCGCGCCGGGAACGTCGCGTCCACGGGGGTCAGGCAGAAGTCCGACAAGTACGGCACGTTCGAGCGGAACGGCAGGAGCTTCGCATCCGACGGCGCAATGTGGTCGGTGGTGATGTTGTCCTCCATCTTCAGCAGCACCTTGCCGGAAATGGCATCTGCCAGCGGCTTGCCCAGCGGGAAGGGCTGAATGTTCGGGCCGCGGACGACCTCCACCGTGTCCTCTTCGCCCGGCGCGACCGGGGGGATGACCAGATTGTCGTTGACGGTGTACGTCTCCGGCATCGGGATGTCGAGGTCAATGTCAAGGCAGCGCGGATCCGTCAGCACGCCAGTCAGCGCCGTAACAGCCGCCGTCTCGCAGGAGACAAGGTAAATGCCGGCGGACTTTGTTCCGCTGCGGCCGTAGAAATTGCGGTTGTTCGTGCGGACGGAGACGGCGTTCGTGCGCGGCGACTGCCCCATGCCGATGCATGGCCCGCAGGCGGATTCCAGAATGCGCGCGCCCGCCGCAATCATGTCTGCCAAAGCGCCGTTGCGCGCCAGCATCGTCAGCACCTGCTTCGATCCGGGGCCGATGACAAGGCTCACGTCCGGGTGCACAGTCTTACCCTTCAAAATCCGGGCGACGCGCATCATGTCGGTATAGGAAGAGTTCGTGCAGGAACCGATAAACACCTGATCGACCTTAATCGGGCCGCATTGCTTGACGGTTTCCACGATGTCAGGCATATGGGGCTTCGCGACGAGCGGTTCAAGCGCGGTCAAATCAATGTCGAGGATTTCGTCATACGCCGCATCCGGGTCTGCGGACAGCGGCACGAAGTCCTGCTCGCGCTGCTGGGCTTTGAGGAACGCATGGGTCACTTCATCCGACGGGAAGATGGAGGTCGTCGCGCCGAGTTCCGCGCCCATGTTCGTAATCGTCGCACGCTCCGGGACACTCAACGTTTTCACGCCGTCGCCGATGTACTCCATCACCTTGCCGACGCCGCCCTTGACGGTCAGCCGGCGCAGGACTTCCAGAATAATGTCCTTCGCCGCAACGCCGTAGGACAGCTTGCCATGCAGGCGCACGCCGACGACACGCGGGCACGCCAGATAATACGCGCCGCCGCCCATCGCGACCGCAACGTCCAGTCCGCCCGCGCCGATGGCAAGCATCCCGATGCCGCCGCCCGTAGGCGTATGGCTGTCCGAGCCGAGCAGCGTGTAGCCCGGCACGCCGAAGCGCTCCAGCTGTACCTGATGGCAGATGCCGTTGCCGGGCTTGGAGCAGTAAATGCCATGCTTTTTCGTCACCGTTTGGATGTAATAGTGGTCATCCGCGTTTTCAAAGCCAGTTTGCAGCGTGTTATGGTCAATGTACGCCACGGACTTCTTTGTCTTGACGCGCTTGACGCCCATCGCCTCGAACTGCAGGTACGCCATCGTACCGGTGGAATCCTGCGTCAACGTCTGGTCAATGCGGATGGAGATTTCCGAGCCGGGAATCAGTTCACCGCTGAGCAGGTGCGCGGACAGGATTTTCTGGGTCAGATTCATCGCCATGAGGAAAGGACTCCTTTCATAATATGCACAATGCCCAAACGGGCAGAAACAGCCGAATGAACAGCTTCATGATACAGGATTCGGCACGGTGCGTCAATGCTTTTGGGCGGAAAGAACACAAAAAGCGCAGGCTATGAAAAACTCGCCGGATGTTTTAGACATACAGCCTCTTGACAACAAAGCTCCTATATGATATTATTTGAAGTAAACTACTATATAGGAGCATTTGCATGAAAATGAACGGCGGATTTCTTGTTACCAAAATAAAACAGCTTGGAGACCGAATCTTTGAGAAGATTCTCAGCGAAAAGAATATTGATGCGTTCAATGGAGCCCAGGGGCGCATTCTTTATGTGCTGTGGCAGGAGGATGGAATCTCGATCAGGTCGCTCTCGGTCAAATGCGGATTAGCGATAACATCTCTTACGACGATGCTGGAAAGAATGGAACATCAAGGGCTGATAAGCCGTGTTCAGTCTGAAACGGACAAAAGGAAAACACTCCTGTTTCTGACTGAGAAAGCACATGCCTTAAAGGGCGAGTACGATTCTGTATCTGATGAGATGGGCAGCATTTACTACAAGGGTTTTTCAGAGGAAGAAATTAACTGCGTAAGGCTTTATCTCTGATGTCATAACACAAACCGGATTCAGCCCTTTCTCTCGGGCAGCTTGTTCGAGACCACAGCGAATACCGCCAATACCTGCAAACAGGTCAATAAAGCGCAAAACATTCTCCTGTTCAACTTCTGCAACAGCCGGGATGGCCTTTGTATTGTCAACCATATTTGCAATATCTTTACCCTTTAAGACTGCAGGAGAAAAAGGTACATTGACATTTTCGTTTGGCAATGCCTTTAACATTAGTTTTCGGATATCAAGAGGCTCAGAAAGCAACTCGTCACCTAACGAATATACAACATAACTGCCATCCGGATTAGGATAGCCGAGTGCCTCCATATCGCTTTGCTCCTTGATAGACGAACTTATGCAAGGAAACAGGTGATATCCGTCTTGTGGGTTTTGCGTGTTATATATAAGAACGTAATCTGGTAATTGCTCCGAGATAACGCCTCCTCTTCGCTGTGAAAACAAATCTTTATTGAAACGGACATTGTAAAGCTTTTCATACCGATGAGGTTGCTTTCCAAGAATCCATTCCAACTGAGATTTTTCTCCACGATATGCACCGAAGAGAAATGTCCTATCTTGATTTTCAATATATCTAAACATATTTCTACATCTACTAAATCAGTGTCTTTACATTAACGTCTGTTTTGTCACATTCGACTTCATTTATCAAGTCTTTAGGGCTTACAGATAAGACTTTTGCAACTACCACTAATTGCTCCAAAGATGGTTGAGTCTTATTTTGTACCCATCTGCTAATTGTAATTTCAGATTTTCCCATTTGTTCGGCTAACCAGCGATTGGTCTTATTTTGCTCCGCCAAAGCAACTCTTATGCGGTTTATATATTGACTTGCCATATCTAACTAAATTTGCTACAAAGGTACGCAAAATACTTGAAAGTTTTATCACATTATGATAAAGATTTAGCGTGACAAGATATTGTCAAATTTCACATCACGTCATTTTTAAGATAGCCATTCCCGACTTTGGAGGAAAAGATTTTGGCAAGTAGTTTTGGGGCGCCGGTAATATTTCGGGTGCAGGCAAAATTTGACTTTATTATCCTTAAAAGATGAAAATTTATTTTTTTTATTTACCTTTGCGATAGCTTGTTTGCCTATATCCGCGGATATGCTACAGGCATTTGTTGTCACTTCACCGAAACCAACATTTAACTTTAAATTATATGAAACAGCTGTTACTATGCTTTATTGCCGCATTGCTGCTCATGCCTTCACCACTGACGGCCGCCAATGCCAAGAAAAAAATCAAGACATTGGACATAACCATGGATATGCCCACCGCCGACATGGACCTCGACGCCGGAGTGGAGCTCGCCCTTAAGTCGGCGCAGACAGCCTACGGCGACCTTTTCAAGAGCGGCGTCATTTCGCTCATGTCAATCTCTTGGGACGGAGAGTTTGGAGAGAACAGCGATGAGATTCCCACATTCAAAGCCGGGTTTCCATACATCGCCACCATCCAGCTGTTGATAGATCCCAGCAGCGACTATCAGACCGACTACAAGACGATAAACGGCGACTTCGTGCTCTCTCCTGACAATTTCAAGGTCACAATCAACGGCAAAGCCACACGCCTCCTTAAAGATTGTGCCCCCTACGTTCCAATCGTAACGCTGTCGTTCACTGTGCCAGGCGGCAAGCCCGGACCACAGAATAAAGAGATTCCATTCCTTGAATACAACGAATATAAGAGCGAATTTCGCTCCACACTGCCTTATGTGTCGCGCAAAGAGGCCGACGAACTGAATCCCGCGCTCCATTCGTTTGACGTGTTGGTTATGGACAGACCCTACAAATTCAAAGAGCTTATGTATGATAAATCATTCACGACATCAAGCGGCCATAGCTACAAAAAACACAACATGCTGTTTATAAGCAAGATAATCATCGACGTAAGCAACAGGGCTGACAATTACAACGTATCTGAATTCACAGATTTGCTTGGCTCCATGTTTTCCGATATAGTAAACCTCAAAGAAGTGTGGCTCAGTTCGAAGGTCGACATTCTTAAATACATCCGCGATCTCCACAAAGCCACTGTAAACCCAGTGTTTCCCCAGTACCGCCAGTATGAAGAACAAAGCTCAAAGCTTTACACCGCCAAGGGCACACTCTTCATCCCCGAGCAAGCAGCCAATGCCGTGCTCAGCATGCTTGCCACCGACCCAACCGAGCCATCATACACCATCCGCACCTACAGCGGCGACGTGTATGCCGCGCAGAAAGCCGGAGTTTCAGCAACAAAGGTGCTCACTTGCACCAAGCACACCTTCACCGCCAAAATCAAGACAGCCGACCGCGTGTGCCAGTACCAGACATGCAAGCGTCCGTTCAAGTGGTATTATTCATGCAGCGTGTGCGGCAAATGCGAATACAACAAAGCGCACACCTTCGGTGGAGGCACCGGCGGAGAATATATCTCCGTGCATGACATGTATGAGGACATAGCCAGCGACCAAGCCTACATCGGAGTCAACGCCGCCGGCGGACACGTGTATTGGAAGAGCTGCATCTTCTGCGGCATACCCCACAACTACCATATGCATCATCTCACTCCTGCCGACCAGAAGATGATGGGCTTTGACGGATCGTTTGCTGAATACAAACAAGGCATGCTGGAAACGCTGAGGACGATTGAAGAACAAAGCCTGCTGCAAACCTCGCTGATGAGCGACGAGATGTTTATCCTCCCCCTCAAGTCGGAGGCGAATATGAGCGTATGGGCACAGGACGGTGTCAACCGCGCACTTTGCGACAACCTCATTGACGACAACGTGCTCGGCACCGACTACACCAAACCGGTGACCCGCGACCAGCTGCGCTCCATCATGACACGTCTGGTGAAAGAGATGACCGGCAAAGACGCCACAGCCGCCGCCATAGGACTCACTGACGCCACCCTGCCACAAAGCGGCATCGTCACGCGTCAGGAGCTTGCAGCCTACGTGCACCGCACGCTGATGTATATAGAGCGGAATTCCGACCTTGCCTATTCAGAATATGAACCAAAACTCTCAAAATATGCCGACAACGCACAGGTCAAGGAATGGGCAAAAGAGCCTATGGGTTTTTGCGACACCTTTGAACTGATCGACCCCAAAACCGCCACTACGCTTGCCCCCAACGAGACATGCTCCATCGAGCAAGCCCTCGTCACAGCCGAACGAGCCACCATGGCACACCGCACGGGCTGGTATATGGCAGCATATATCGATGAATTCGGCAACTTCTTGTCGTCTTGGGGCGTGCGCAACCTGTACACGATACATTCCTCGTTCGGCAGCTGTGACCAGATCTGGGCAGGCCGCATAAGAAACGGCATGTATGACAAGCTGCCGTCTACGGAACCGTTCACCGGTTCGCGCTGTTATATCGACGCAGGAGTGATGCACCCGATACGCGCCAAGATGGGCAGGGACTATCACAAGAAAGTCAAGGAATAAACACCCTCGGATAATTGCACAGATGATGCGTAAGTGTGCGGCACACTTACGCATCATCTGTGTAATTATCAGGTTTTTAAGTATAAAAATTGCTAAAGCGGCAACACCCTGCGCAATTAATCTCTATATTTGCCCGAAGATTTTAAAACAGAAAAAGATTATGGGACATATTGAAGAAGTCGCCGCCCGTCTGAAAGGACTGCGCGAGGCCCTCGGGCTGAGTGTTGCCGACGTGTGCGCCGCATGTGGCATCGAAGAAGAAAAATACACCGCCTACGAGCATGGCACCACAGGCATTCCCGTAAGCACGGCAAAACGCATAGCCGAAGCCTACGGCGTAGAAATCATGGCACTGCTCTTCGGCGATGAGCCGAAGATGAACAGCTACTACATCACGCGCAAAGGCAGCGGAGAGACAGTGGAACGCCGCGACTGGTACAAATACCAATCGCTTGCCGCCGGATTTTCCAACCGCAAGATGGAGCCATTTCTGGTCACCGTGCAGCCCAACCCCACCGCAGAGGTGCATCTGAGCAGCCACGACGGACAAGAATTCAACTACGTCGAGCAAGGCGTCATGGAGCTGCACATCGACGGCAAAATAATGACACTCAACGCCGGCGACACCATCATGTTTGACGCCCGCCGCCCGCACGGCATGCGCTCCGTCGGCGACAAGGAATTGAAATTTGTCGCAGTGATCATCTGATTCTACAATTCATATTTCGAAGAAACTGGTAAAAAACAATATGTTAGAGAAATTTCTTAGCAAAACGAAGTTCGACTCCTACGAGGATTTCATGCAGAACTTCAAGGTCAACGTGCCAGAGAATTTCAACTTCGGCTACGACGTAGTCGACGAATGGGCACGCACCAATCCCGACAAGCCCGCCCTGCTCTGGACCAACGAGCAAGGCGAGAAGATACAGTTCACGTTTGCCGACATCAAGCGCGAGAGCGACAAGGCGGCTTCGTTTTTCACATCGCTCGGCATTGGCCGCGGCGACATGGTGATGCTCATTCTGAAGCGCCGCTACCAATTCTGGTTCTCCATCATCGCGCTCCACAAAATCGGAGCCACCACCATTCCCGCCACCCATCTGCTGACGGCAAAAGACATCGTCTACCGCTGCCAGTCGGCCGACATCAAAGCCATCGTTGCCGTAGGCGACGACATCGTGCTTAAACACATCGACGACGCCCTTCCGAAATGCCCATCGCTGAAGTACCGCATCTCCACCGGTCCGCACATTCCCGAAGGCTGGCTCGACTTCAACAAAGGCTGCGCCGAGGCGGCTCCGTTCGTGCGTCCGGCAGAAGCCAACAGCAACGACGACATCTCGCTGATGTACTTTACCTCAGGCACCACCGGCGAGCCCAAGATGGTTGCCCACAGCTTCACCTACCCACTCGGACACATCATCACCGGCTCCTATTGGCACAACCTTCATGAAGACAGCCTCCACCTGACACTCGCCGACACCGGCTGGGGCAAGGCCGTGTGGGGCAAACTCTACGGGCAGTGGATTGCCGGCGCAAACGTGTTTGTCTACGACTTTGAGAAATTCAAGCCCGTCGACGTGCTCCAAATGATCCACGACCACCACATCACATCGTTTTGCGCGCCCCCGACAGTGTTCCGCTTCCTTATCCGCGAGGACTTGTCGAAATTTGACATCTCATCGTTGAAATACTGCACCATCGCCGGCGAGGCACTCAACCCGAGCGTCTACAACGAATGGCTGCGTCTGACAGGCATCAAACTGATGGAAGGCTTCGGTCAGACCGAAACCACACTCACCATAGCCACCTACCCGTGGCTTGAGCCGAAACCCGGCTCCATGGGCAAGAAAGGGCCGGTCTACGACATAGACCTGCTCACCTCCGACGGCCGCTGGGCAGAAGACGGCGAACAGGGGGAAATCGTGGTGCGCACCGGCGACAGCCGCCCGCTCGGACTGTTCAAGGAGTACTACCGCGACCCCGAACTGACACACGAGGCATGGCACGACGGCATCTACCACACCGGCGACGTGGCATGGCGCGACGAGGACGGCTATTACTGGTTTATCGGCCGCAAGGACGATGTCATCAAGTCGTCGGGCTACCGCATCGGCCCGTTTGAGGTAGAGAGTGCGCTGATGACCCATCCCGCCGTGGTTGAATGCGCCATCACCGGCGTACCCGACGAAATCCGCGGGCAGGTTGTCAAAGCCACCATCGTGCTGTCGAAAGACTACAAAGACCGGGCAGACGAGGCGCTGGTAAAAGACATCCAAGACCACGTGAAGCGCACCACCGCCCCCTACAAGTATCCGCGCGTGGTGGAATTTGTCGACGAACTGCCGAAAACCATCAGCGGCAAGATCCGCCGCGTTGAAATCCGCGACAAGTCAAAAAAATAACCGATATTGTAAAAAAGCCACATAGCCGCCGCTTTGCCACAACGACAAAACGACGGCTATGTCTTGTTTTATGAAAATAATTTCGTTTGTCGCAAATTAATTCTTACCTTAGCGCAAGAAAACAATAAATAACGCATCGATACAATGATGGAAAACAGATATTGTGTGATTATGTGCGGCGGAGTCGGAAGCCGGTTCTGGCCGTTCAGCAAATCTTCTGCACCCAAGCAGTTTATAGACTTTTTCGGCACAGGCCGATCGTTGTTGCAAATGAGTTTTGACCGTGTGGCTGAAATTGTGCCGGTGAGAAACATCCTCGCCATCACCAACGAACGCTACGCCCCGCTGGTGAAACAGCAGCTCCCCGACCTTGCCGACGACCAGATACTTCTTGAGCCCGACCGCCGCAACACGGCACCGTGTATCGCATGGGCAGCCTACCACATCCGCGCCATCAATCCCAACGCGATGATGCTCGTCACCCCATCCGACCACCTGATACTCAAAGAAGACGCATTCCGCGACTGCGTGGTCAAAGGCTTCGACTTCCTGTCGCGCCAACGCCGCGGACTGCTGACCCTCGGCATCAAGCCCAACCGTCCGGAAACGGGCTACGGCTACATCCAAATCAGCAAGGACGAGGTTGAAGACGGCATCACGAAAGTCAAGACATTCACCGAAAAGCCCAACGAAGAGTTGGCAAAGGTGTTTGTGCAGAGCGGCGAGTTTTTCTGGAACTCCGGCATCTTCCTGTGGTCGGCCGACGCCATCATCGACGCCTTCCACGACCACTGCCCCGACATCGCCATGCGTTTTGACAACGGTCTTGGCAAATTCGGCACAGCGAAAGAGACGGAGTTTATCGGCTCCGAGTTTCCAGCCTGCCCCAACATCTCCATCGACTATGCGGTGATGGAGAAGAGCAACGACGTTTATGTGGAATGTGTGGACATCGGCTGGAGCGACCTCGGCTCGTGGGGCGCATACTACGAGAAGTCGCCAAAAGCGGAGCACCGCAACGTGATCCACAACTGCCGCACCGTGCTCAACAACTGCGAGAACAACATCTTCGCCGCGAAAAACGAGAAACTCATCGTGGCGTCGGGTCTCGACGGATATGTTGTGGCCGACAACGACGACATCCTGCTGATTTGTCCACTGTCGGAAGAACAGAAAATCAAGCAATACGTCAACGAAGTAAAGACCAATTTCGGCGACAAATACCTATAGCCGGCATTTGTCGGCATGACAGGGCGGACAAACCGCAAGTTTGTCCGCCTTTTTACGTGCGCTTAACCGATTTATGACTATTTTTGCAACAAAATTTAGAACCACAAAATAATGAAAAAGCTATTACTTATCGCAGTTGTCGCCGCCGTCACATTGGTGGCAGGCTGCAGCAATTCGAAAAAAGCCGATGTCGACGACGAAAACGTAGCCGTCAAGACCACAGGCGACTCCATCTCCATGTATCTTGGCACGCTCTACGGCGCGCAAATGGTGCAGATGGCAGACTCCACTCTCAACAAGACCGAATTTATCGACGGAATGAAAACCGCCCTCAACACAGCCTCAATGGACTCGCTGCAGAAAATGGGTATGGCACTGTCGCAACAGGCGCAGGCTGCCACAGGAGCGGAAAAGGACAAACTGCAAAGCCGTCTTGGCGGAATGGGCATGGCTGCGCAATATATGCTTCCTGCCATTGAAGGAATGAAAGCACAATTCAAAATTGAGCTGAACAAAGCCGTTCTTCTCAAATATTTCAAAGAGGCGATGACCGCCGACAAACCCGTCGACACCAAGGCAGCCGAGGAGGCTTTGGACAAAATCATGAACCGCTTCTCTCCTATGCCAGGCAACAACGCCGTCGACACCAAGGCAGCCGAAGAGAACGCCAAAGCCGGCGCATCCTACATCGAGAAAGAGATGAAGGCCGACAAGTCGCTGAAAAAGACAGCAAGCGGGCTGGTCTACAAAGTGATTAAGAAAGGCGTAGGAGCAAAACCCACCAAAGACCAGACAGCGATGGTAAAATACGAAGGCCGCCACATCGACGGCTCGGTGTTTGACGACGGACAGGGTCAAGTGCAGGAATTTCCCGTATCGCGCGTTGTGCCAGGCTTCAGCGAAGGATTGATGCTTATGAGCCCCGGAGCCAAATACCGCTTCTATATTCCCGGCAATCTCGGCTATGGAGAGCGCGGCACAGGAGCCGGCGGCCCTATCGGCCCCAACGAGACCCTCGTCTTCGACGTGGAGCTTGTAGGCATAAAATAAAGCCGTTTTTACGATTATGCTAACATATACAGACATCCAGCGACTTGCCTCTGAAGGCGAAGGAAAATCCATCGAGTTCAAAGAAACCACAGGACAACTTGACCGAGGGATGGAAACTTTATGTGCTTTTTTAAATGGCAATGGTGGAACATTACTTTTTGGCATAACCGACAATGGAAAGATTATTGGACAGGACATCAGCGACAAAACACGAAGAGACATCGCTGATGCCCTTTTAAAATTCGAGCCTATTCCAGAGCTGTCAACATCGTTTGTCAGGACACAACAAGCCAATCGATACGCAATAGCTATTGAAGTAAAAGGACAGCAATATGCACGTCCTTTTATGTACAAAGGCCGAGCTTATCATCGGATTGACAGTGTGACAAGTGTTATGTCGCAGATGGCGTACAATGACTTACTTTCTCAACGTGACGACATCCGCCATCGATGGGAATCATTACCCAGCAACCTGTCCATAGACGACTTGTCGACAGATGAAATTGTCAAGACAATCCGTATTGGAATTAACAGCGGACGGATACCCGAGTCCGTTGACACCTCAGATACAATTTCCTTGTTACGGAAACTTAATCTGCTTGAAAATTCATCAATAAAGAATGCAGCAGCAGTCTTGTTTGCAAAAAACATGTCATGCCTGCCTCAATGCACCTTGCGAATGGCAAGGTTCAGAGGCATCGACAAAAATGAATTCATTGACAACCAAAGATTGTCAGGCAATATATTCCAACTTGTAGATGCGGCTATGTCTTTCTTTTTCAAACATCTATCACTCGCTGGCAAAATTGGCACACTTGAGCGGTCAGATGATTTACAAATTCCCATCAACGCATTACGGGAATGCTGCATCAACGCTTTCTGCCATAGACAATACTCCTCTCCCGGAGGGTCTGTGGGCATCGCTGTTTTTGACAATAGAGTAGAAATTGAAAATACCGGCACCTTCCCCTCCGAGATTGATATTGACAACTTAAATTCCGAATACGCTTCTTGCCCATCCAACCCTCTAATAGCAAATGTGCTATATATAAGAAAATATTTAGAGAGTTGGGGAAGAGGAATCAAACTTATAATCAATGAGTGCGTCAAGAGCGGACTACCAACACCAAAATTCATCTGCCAAAACAATTTTGTCAGAGTAATTCTATTCACAAAACAAGTTGGTGAACAAGTTGGTGAACAAGTTAGTGAACAAGTTAGTGAACAAGTTCGCACCCTTGTCAATATCATTGGGTACAACGAGTTGACTGTTAAAGCAATTATGGAATCCCTTTCGCTAAAAAGTCGGCGATATGTCCTTGACAATTATCTGCATCCAGCAATCAGCGGAGGCTGGGTCAACAGGCTTTATCCAGAACAGCCGAATCATCCCCGACAAAAATACGTACTGTCTGACAAAGCAAAAAAACTGATAAAACAACCTTTGTAGGCATAAAATAAAGCCGTTTAGGAATTTTTGATAAATAATTTACACACCTACGGCAAAATAGCATTAATTTTGCCGTCTGAACAATTAAACAAGAAAACAATATATGGATAAACTGAGTTATGCTCTCGGCATGAGCATGGGACACAACTTTAAGGGCACCGGCATCAAAACGCTTAATTCGGCGGACTTCGCAGCCGGCGTGGCATCCGTCTACGACGGTGTCAAACCAGAAATGACCTTCGACGAGGCAAAGCGCATCGTCAACGAATATTTCGCCAAACTCGAGGCAGAGATGCAGGCAGAGGCAGCCAAGCAGGGCGAGGTGAACCGCAAGAACGGCGAGGCGTTTCTTACAGAAAACGCAAAACGCGAAGGCATCAAGGTGACCGAGAGCGGACTGCAATACGAAGTGCTTGAGTCGGGCAAAGGCGACTCACCAAAGGCATCCGACAACGTTGAAGTACACTACACCGGCAAACTCATCGACGGCACCGTGTTTGACAGCTCCGTGGAGCGCGGCGTGCCGGCATCGTTCGGCGTCACACAGGTGATTCCGGGCTGGGTAGAGGCACTGCAGCTGATGCACGAAGGCGACAAATGGCGTCTTTACATCCCTTCAGACCTTGCCTACGGTCCTAACGGCGCAGGCGGCGTGATCGGCCCTAACATGACGTTGATTTTCGACGTCGAACTTCTCCGCGTAATCAAGAAATAACAACAATTAAAAAAACAAATAAAATGAAAAAACTTATTTTTGCCGGTGTAGCAATGCTTATGCTTGCATTTACCGGTTGCAAGGGCACAGGCTCAAGCGAC
>ENA-UEQL01000690-UEQL01000690.1-human-gut-metagenome-genome-assembly--contig:-NODE-690-length-24299-cov-7.604987_pt1 | contig 24299 bp, 16 predicted proteins | sample MGYA00242905_ERZ507926 | MGnify/ENA primary metagenome ERZ507926 (study PRJEB26167, sample SAMN06115531) | human gut metagenome | host: Homo sapiens | place: China:Henan | collected 2015-09-09 | study...
GGCGGAGGGGGACAGCGTGGGCGGCCAGATCGTCTGCACCGTCACCGGTCTGCCCGCCGGGCTGGGCGGCCCGGACTGGCCCGACGCGGTGGAGAGCGAGATCGCCCGCCATGTGTTCGCCATCCCGGCGGTGAAGGCCGTCGGCTTCGGGGCGGGGGAGGAATTTGCCGCTCTGCGGGGCAGCCAGGCCAACGACCCCCTGCGTACCGACGGGACGCGGGTCTGGACGGAGACCAACCACAATGGCGGCATCAATGGCGGTATCACGAACGGTATGCCGGTGGTGTTCACCGTCACCTTCAAGCCCACGCCTACCATCGAAAAACCGCAGAATACCGTGGATCTGGAGCGGATGGTGAATGTGAGGCTGTCCGCCGCAGGGAGACACGATAGCTGCATCGTGCTGCGGGCGGCCCCCATTGTGGAGGCGGCTGCCGCGCTGGCCATCTGCCAGCTCTGGGAGACGGAGCCGGAGGATGACCTGGCGGAATATCGGGAGAAAATAGACGAGATCGACGAGGAGATCGTCGCGCTGCTGGCAAAAAGACTGCAATTAGGGTGCAGAATTGGTACATTAAAGGCCGAAAAAGGGCAAAAAATCCGCGATAAAAACCGGGAGGCGGAGGTGCTGCGCACCCGCGGCGACATGGCCCCGGAGTTCCGCCCCGCCATAGAGGCCATCTTTGAGACCATCATGGCCCAGACACGCGAGGTGGAAAAATGACCCGCCATCTGATCCTGATCGGCCTGCCCGGCAGCGGCAAGACCACCGTGGGACGCCTTGCGGCGGAGCGGCTGGGCCTGCCCTTTGCCGACTGTGACACCCTGATCCAGCGGGAGACCGGCATGACCATCCCGGCCATCTTTGCGGAGCGGGGAGAGCCGTATTTCCGGGCGGTGGAGAGCCGGATCCTGGCGGCGCTGTGCGGCGGCCCGGCGCAGGTCATCGCCACAGGCGGCGGCGCCGTAGTGGCGGAGGAAAATAGAAGATTACTGAAAAAGCAGCAGACGGTGGTGTTTCTGGACCGAAAGATCGGGGATATCGCCCGATGCGTAGGAAACCGGGAGCGGCCGCTGCTGCGGCAATACACGCTGGAGGAGCTGGCACGGCAGCGGCGGGCGTGGTATCTGGACTGCGCCGGAGCCGTTGTTTCTGACGGCACGGCGGAGGAGCTGGCGGCGGAGATCGCCGGGATATGGAGGAAGGCATGAAATTTCTGATTCTCAACGGCCCCAATCTGAACCTGCTGGGGAAGCGGGAGCCGGACATCTACGGACGGGGCACCTATGCCGAATTGTGCCGGGAGATCGCGGAATACGCCGAAAAGCGCGGCAATCAGGCGCGATTTGTGCAGTCCAATCACGAGGGCGCGCTGATCGACGTGATCCAGCAGGCGGGGGAGGACGGCACCGACGGCATCGTGCTGAATCCCGGCGCGTACACCCATTACAGCTACGCCATCCACGACGCCCTGCGGGCTATCAAAACCCCGGCGGTGGAGGTACACATCAGCGATATTGCATCCCGTGAGCCCTGGCGGCAGGTGTCGGTGACGGCGCCGGCCTGCGTGGGCGTGATCGCGGGACAGGGCTTCGCGGGCTATCTGCGGGCCATGAATCTGCTGGAGGAGAAGCACCAGGAAGCGCGCCATGTGTAAAGGAGAAAACATGTACAAGCTTTGTGTGATCGGTGACCCGGTGGCCCATAGCCTGTCGCCGTCCATCCACAACGCGCTGCTGGCCCGGCGTGGGCTGGCGGGCAGCTATACCACCGTGACCGTGAGGGCCGGGGAGCTGGAGGGCTTTCTGGCACAGGCACGGCGGGGCGACTATGACGGCTTCAACGTGACCATGCCCCACAAGCAGGCCATCCTGCCGCTGCTGGACGCGGTGGAGGGTGACGCGGCGGATATGGGCGCGGTGAACACCGTGGTGGTGCGGCAGGGCCGGGCCGTGGGCTATAACACCGACGGCGAGGGCTTTGTCAGGTCTCTGCCCTTTACAGTGTTCGGAAAACGGGTGCTGGTGCTGGGCAGCGGCGGCGCGGCCTCGGCGGTGAGCCGGGCGCTGCGGCGTGCCGGTGCGGCGGTGACCATCTGCTGCCGCCATCCGGAGAAGACGGCGGGCTGGGACGTGGAGACCCGGCTGTGGCGGGAGCTGCCCGCGCTGGCGGGGGAATGTGACCTGCTGGTGAACGCCACGCCCCTGGGCATGACGGGGCAGGAACAGTTCGCGGTCGTCCTGGAATGTTCCTGTGAGCAGCAGAGAGTGTGCCTTGTAGCGTGCATTCACGGTGACATCCACCCCCATGCAGCGTGTGTAGCCGTAGTTGAGCATCGTCCACTGGTAGGAACCCTTGAGCGGGAGGCACACGATGCGGTCCTCCACGTGGTTGTAGTACCAGTCGGCCTGCACGTCGATATACTGGCTGCGGAATGCCGCCCCTATGTCAAACTGCTTGGTGTATTCTGGCTTCAGGTTGCGATTGCCCACCAATGTGTAGTAGAGGTCGTTGAGTGTGGGTGCGCGGAACACGCTCTTGTAGAACGTGCGCATGGTCCAGTGCCCCAGGGTATATGATGCCAGGGCATTGTAGGTGAGTTGGCTCAATGGTTTGGTGGTGCCGTTGGTGTGGTCGCTTACGTGTGTGTAGAGTGCACTCACGTTGGTGCTCAGCCCCTTGAAGCGGTAGAAGGCGGCCAGCGAAGTCTTGCTGTCCAGGCGGTACACGTAGTGGAAGTTCTTCACGTCAGTGGTGAGGTCCGACCATCGGAGGTCGGTGGATGCCGACAGAGAGAAGTCCCCCAGCTGGGACGACCCCGCTGCGGCGCCGTAGATATCCTGCTGGTGGTACTTGTTGTTGCTGTGCACCGAGATGTTCTCGGGGTAGTCCGAGCGGTAATGCAGGAAGTCGTTGGTGTATTTCACAATGCCCCTTACCCCCACAGGCCCGAACTCTTCGCGGTAGGTCAGTTGGCTGAAGAAGTTGCGGTCCCACTCCCTGCCCACGTCGGTATAGGTGTCTGAGAGCCTCCTGACGATGCCCCCGGGCAGTCCGCGCACCGAGTTGAAGTAGTAGGTGTGCCACTGCAGTCCCTTCCAGAAGGCGCATCCCTCTATGCGGTACATGGTGATGTCGGCATTCCGTCGCGTGCCTGTGGTGTCCTCGTATTGCGTGTGGTATTCGAATGGATAGTTGCCCCGTGAGCGTGTGAAGGCGGCATCCACGAATCCCCAGTTCCTGTAGCTGTAGGTGGCAGCCAGCTTGTGTGTACCGAAGGAGCCGTACTGGTACGACGACACGAGTGCTGTGGAGTCGGGCCGGCGGGTGCGCATATATACTGTAGAAGCCGAGGCATATTCGGTGGCCATCATCAGTCGCTCCGACTTGTTGGCATTATACAGCGACACGCTCTCCAGCGTGGTGAGCGAATATTTGCCCAGATCCACCGTCCCGTTCTGCGCGTTGGTGATGCGCACACCGTCCATATATACGCCCACGTGCTGCGACCCCAGCGACCTCACATTGATGGTCTTCTGGCCTCCCAGTCCGCCGTAGTCCTTGATTTGCACGCCTGCCAGATACTTCAGGGCATCTGCCACCGAGTTGGATGGCAGGCTGTTGATCTGGTTGCGTGTGATAATCTGGTGCGGTGTATTCTCCCGCGTTCCCTTGACCACCACTTCGCGCATGGTGGATACCGAGTCTCTGTGCTGCTTCCCGGTCTGTCCCCGGACAGGCGTCAGCAGGCTCAGCAGGGTTGCGAAAGCACACATCAGCGCATACTTTCCTTGCTGTCTTGTCATTCTTGGCAGTTTCTATCTGTAGTCCCGCAGATATTCATATCGTTTGTCAGCACTGGCAGGTCTTCTGACTTCATCCTTGAGATAACGCGGTCTTCCCAAACGTATTGCAAGGCGAAAGCCTTGCGTTCAGTGACACTGTTGGCTACCCTTGTAGAAAGGACTCACAGCTACGGGTATAGTTGCAGATTCCCACTGCATTCCCATCTTGGCTCCTGCCGCATCCTCATGCGGCGTGTGGAGAACCAAATGCTGGTGCAAAAGTACGCAGATTTGGGCTTACATGCAAGTAAATGGGCTTTTTGTCGCTCGCCGGGTGCAGTCATCGTGCCGATGGAATGGATTTCGGGGTGCCTGGCAGGAGCATCGCGAATGAATGTCGGCCCATTGTCTCTTTCTGAAAAATGCCCTTTCTTTGTCTCCGCTGCGACTTGGAGGAAACCTACGGGTGGGGCAGACTGCCAGGGGGAGCGGGCGGGGCAGAAGGCGTCATAATGGAGAGGGGTAGAACGTACTGCGCTGCGATGCCCTATGCAGCACGCTGCGATGGACGATGCAGTGCGCTGCGAAGGCCGATGCACCGCATTGCGTTGGCTGTTTCATCCAAACACAACTGCAGGCAGGGAATGCTGTTGCGTGGCATGGAGCGCGGAGAGCCGTCTGTCGCAGCCGCCATTCATTCGGCCAAGGGCGCTTCCGCTTTCTTCGCCCAATGCCTAAGCCTCGCGCCAGAGGCGTGCCAGATAGTCGTAGTGGTCACCCTCTGCCACCAGTTCGCAACCCATCGCGCAGGCGCGGGCGGTGGATTGGAGCAGGCTGAAATCGGCATAGAGCCAGTCGAAGGAGTCGCCCTCGATGGTCTTGCCGCGCAGGTTCTTATACACCATCTGGTAATCCACTTCGCCATAGTAGGGCTCTTCGGGGTCGATGTCCATATGCCCCTCCTCGTCCTCGTAGATGTAGCGCAGGTCGGAGGAGTCCACCAACACCTGTCCGCCAGCAGCGAGCTGGTCGCGCAGATGCATGAGCAACATGGGCAGGCGGCTCACCTTGCCCGCTATGCCGGTACCGTTCATCAGCAGCAGGATGGTGTCGAATCCTGTTGGGAAAGCTGGTTGCTGGGGAGTGAGCCGAGGGTCGAAGAGGCTGGTGCACTGCACATCGCGTACTCCGCGCAGGCGCATCGCCTCGCAGCTGAGCGGCGAGATGTCGATGGCCTTGACCTCCATCCCGCGCTGCTGAAGTGCCAGTGCATGGCATCCCGCGCCTGCTCCCACATCCAGTGTGCGTCCCCGCGCCAGGCTCAGAGCCTTCTGCTCCAGCAGAGGCATCTCGCTCTCGTTGCGAAACAGGTGGGCTACGGGCATCTCATCATCCTCAAACATCGTGGAGCGCACGCGCAGTCGGCCTGCCCGCTGCTCCTTTTGGTAGTCGAGTATGGCTGCTCCCATCGGGTCGCGTTCGGCGCTGAGTGTGTGGGGCTGCATGGGTTTGTTGGTTATGGGGGTACTCATGTGGCTGTGTGTAAATGGTGTGTGTGGATGAGTGTGAGGTCAGTCATCGCGCCCAGACCTGCTGATGCAGTGGGTCACCTGGTCGGCTTCGCGGAAGTCAGAGGGCAGGTAGCCCGTCTGTCGCTTGAAGAACTTCACGAAGTAGGAGGTGTCCTCGAAGCCCAGTTCGATGGCTATCTCCTTTATTATCATACCTGTATAGCGCACCATGCGTTTGGCTTCCAGCACGATGCGGTCGTTGATGAGCGTGAGCGGCGAGTGGCCCGAGCAGTCGTTGACACACTTGTTCAGCGTGCGTGCCGCCACATTGAGCAGGTCGGCATAGTCCTGCACGGAGTGCTTCTCGCGATAGTGACGCTCCACAGCCTGGCGGAACTGCAGGAAGAGCATGCGTGCCGGCTTCAGTTCGTAGGCCTGCTGCCCCTGGGCCTGGCTGCCGTATCTGAGCACGTTGATAAGGAACATGCGCAACAGAGCCTTCAGCATGTCTATATTGCCGAAAGCCTGGTTCTCGTGCTCCTCGCGCTCCATGGCTTCCACGATGCGGTCCAATGTGACGGCCGTGTCGGCATCTATAATATAATAAGGAGGAGCGTCGAAGACGTGGAAGAAGTCGTATTTGAGCGACAGGCTGCCGGGGTCCTTCTCGTCGTGCATGAAGTCGGTGCACATCTTGATGGACACTCCGCGGTAGCGCTCTTTGTCGTCGAAGTGGTGTATCTGCCCAGGAGTGAGGAAGAAGATGGTGCCTGGCTTCACCTCATAATCGGTGAAATCCACGGTGTGGATGCCTTCGCCTTGCTGGAACCAGAGTATTTCGTAGAAGGCATGGACGTGTGGCGCGCAGTCGTTGATGTCGCTGCGCATCAGGAAGTCAGGCATGTGCCCGATGCGGAAACCGTTGCCGCTGGGAGCCGCACATACGGTCTGGTAACGTCCTTCAAGTTGTTCCGTGTTCATCTGTAATGCTTTAGAATGTTCTGCAAAGTTAGGTCTTTAATGGTAGATTTCGGCATAAAGTTGGTGTAAAATGACGCTCGTGCCGAAATTTCCTATCGATTTGCGGGTTTATCTTTGCTATTACGGGCGAAAAGGAATACTTTTGCATCAGTAATCACATTTAACCAAAAAGAAAGGGACAGACTATGGGTAACAAGTATCAAGGCACTCAGACTGAGAAGAACCTGCAGGCAGCATTTGCCGGGGAGTCGCAAGCGCGTAACAAATATACCTACTTCGCCTCGGTGGCCAAGAAGGAGGGACTGGAGCAGATGGCGGAAATCTTCGCCCGCACAGCCGACAACGAGAAGGAACACGCCAAGCTGTGGTTCAAGGAGCTGGGCGGCATAGGCACCACAGCAGACAACTTGCTGGCTGCTGCCGAGGGCGAGAACTATGAGTGGACAGACATGTACGATGGCTTCGCAAAGACGGCCGACGAGGAAGGCTTCACGCTGCTGGCCGAGAAGTTCCGCATGGTGGCTGCCATCGAGAAGCGGCACGAGGAGCGCTATCGTGCGCTGCTCCACAACATCCAGGCGCAGGAGGTGTTTGCCAAGAGCGAGGTGAAGGTGTGGGAATGCCGCAACTGCGGACATATCGTGGTGGGTAAGGAGGCTCCCGCAGTATGCCCCGTATGCGCCCATCCGCAGGCTTACTTCGAAGTGCACATGGACAACTTCTGAACCGAAGCCAGCCTAAGCACTCCGCACAGCGGGTCAGGAAAGGGCAATCCCCAGTCTCCGATGCATGGAGGCTGGGGATTGCTGTATCTGCGGAGTGCCTTTCGGCTCCCGGGCTTATCGCATGATGGTCTGTGCGCGGTCGGGTCCTACGCTCACGATAGTGATGGGAGTGGCAGTCTCCTTCTCTATATAAGAGATGTAGTCGCGTAACTGCTGGGGGAACTGCTCCACGCTGGTCATCTGTGTGAGGTCGGTCTTCCAGCCCGGCAGATCCTCATAGACGGCCTTCCAGCCCTCGGTGTCGTAGGGCATGTCAGTAGTCTGCACGCCGTCCTTCTCATAGGCTGTGCACACGCGGATGGTGTCGAAGCCGTCCAGCACGTCGCTCTTCATCATGATGAGCTGGGTCACTCCGTTGATCATGATGGCATACTTCAGAGCCACCAGGTCGAGCCAGCCGCAGCGGCGGTTGCGTCCTGTCACGGCTCCATATTCGTGTCCCACCTCACGGATGAGGTCGCCTGTCTCGTCGAAGAGCTCCACTGGGAATGGGCCTGCACCCACTCGTGTGCTGTAGGCCTTGAATATTCCAAACACCTCACCGATGCGGTTGGGAGCCACACCCAGTCCGGTGCACACGCCGCCGCATACTGTGCTGCTGCTGCTCACAAAGGGGTAGGTGCCGTGGTCAATGTCCAACAGGGTACCCTGGGCGCCCTCTGCCAGCACGTTCTTGCCGGCCTCCAGAGCACGGTTGATTTCTATCTCCGTGTCGGTCAAGGGGAACTGGCGCATGTATTCCACGCCCTCCATCCACAGCTTCTCTTCCTCTGTGATGTCGAAGTCGGTGTAGTGCATGTCGCTCAGAATCTGCATGTGGCGGGCCTTCAGCGCATCGTACTTCTCCTGGAAGTTGTCCAGAATGTCGCCCACACGCAGTCCCGTGCGGCTTGCCTTCTCGCTGTAGGTGGGGCCGATGCCCTTTCCTGTGGTGCCCACTTTGTTCTTTCCCTTGGCTGCCTCATAGGCGCGGTCGAGCACACGGTGCGTGGGCAGGATGAGATGGGCGCGCTTGCTGATGTGCAGACGGCTCTTGAGGTCGTAACCGGCAGCCTCCAGCTCATGTGCCTCGGCAGCGAACAGGTCGGGAGCTATCACGCAGCCGTTGCCTATGATGTTCAGTTTGCCCTCATCGAAGATGCCTGAGGGGATGCTGCGGAGCACGAACTTCTTGCCCTCGAATATGATTGTGTGTCCGGCGTTGGGGCCGCCGGCAAAGCGTGCCACCACATCGTAGCGGGGTGTGAACACATCTACAACCTTTCCCTTGCCCTCGTCACCGAAGACGATACCAAGCAAGGCATCAACTTTTCCTTTCGTCATGGGTTTGATCTATTTAGTCTGTTTTACTTTCCTTATCTGCTCCATGTAGCACTTGCGGCACAGTCCGTGCAGGTAGAGGACGGGCTGCTGCACCACAAACGACTTGCTCCTCACGGTGGCCAGGTAGGCTTCCAGCTCCTTGCGCTCCAGTTTGGCCACCTTGCGGCAGCGGCTGCACACGAGGTAGGCCTTGGGTGTGGGCTGCAGGTTGAGCTCGTAGTGTGCTGCCCGGGTGAGCGTGTGCTTGATGAGGAGCTGTGCTTCCACCATGGTCTCCAGATTATTGAAGAGGGTGGTGCGGCTCACTTGCATCTCTCCTCGCAGGCGTATCTGCTCGTCCAGCTGGTCTATTGTGAAGATTCCGGGTAGCAGGCACGCCGCCCTCAGGATGACGTATCTTTCGGGTGTCTTGCGCATCTTCTTGGCTGTCAAAAAGTCTGTCAACCGCTGCGTGGCTGCTTCTATGATAATGTCCGCATCGTGCATACCATCCACAAAGGTATGGCTTTATTTTTGCTTGCAGCCCTTTTCTTCCTGCTTTTTCATGCGTTCCTCGTGTTCTTTCTTCCAGTTGAGTGCGGCTGCGATGGCTTTCTTGAGGCTTGGGCTGGCACTGTCGGAGAGGGCATGAGCCTGGTTTTCCAGTTCCTCGAGCGAGCGTTCCTCGATGGGCGCATCCTGCTGGAGCAGTCTGGCCACACAGAGGAATCCGCAAAGCTGCTTCATCTCGTTGTCCGATGCAATCCACTCGAAGGCCAGTCCGCAGGCACCGGGTGCCTTGGGCAAGAGGTGTGTGGCCATTATCTGAGCCACCTCGGCGGTGGGAATCTCATCGCCCCAGATGTCGGCGAGGTCGGCTGCAAACTCCTGGGGAGGCATGAGCAGGCATGCCAGCAAGCGCGTTTCGCGTATGTTTTCATTCCACAGTTCCTGGGCCAGCCGGCGGCTTGGGGTGAACTGGGCTGCTATGCTCTGCAGGCGTGGGAGTTCCACTCCGAACACCAGTTTGTAGGGCATCCCGGCCTCCCGCATGCGGGCAGAGAGGATTCCGTTCATGCTTGCCCTCAGGTCTTTCTTTATGTCAATGATTTCCTGAAGCATGTTTATATCAGTGTGTTATATTGTTTGCTGTAGCGCAGCATCTGCTCGTCGTAGGTCTCGAGGTAGTCTATGTGTACGTCTGTGATGTGCCCCTCCTGGTCGTAGATGGGTGTGTAGCGGGGATTGATGAAGCCCTTGTAGGGAGCCAGATTCAGCTTGCTGTAGCGCTCGAGCACCTCCTGGTGCAGCTTGGCATCTATCTGTACGCCGTATCGCTCCACCATCTGCCGGGCAGCCTGCAGGTCTCCTTCGCTCTTGATACGCTGTATCTCGGCCAGCAGGGTGCCGAAGGCCGTGCGCAGCAAGGGGTAGTCGAGAATCTCCACATAGTGCTTGCCGTCCTGCTCGCTGAGTCTGACGGCTTGTGGGTAGTGCTCCAGTGTCCATCGGGCAATGAGTGCGCGGTTGCGCATGTGTGCCTCTTCTATCTGGTGTCCGGGCTGTATGCGCACCATCTGAGTGAGCAGCCCGTTCATCATGTAGCTGTAGTATTGTGCTTTGTAAGCCTCTTGGCAGGGTGTCAGACCCAGTTCCACCAGTTTCTCATCCGCCAGGTAATAGAGTCCGAAGAGGTCGGCTCGTGCTTCCTCGATAGTGCTTCCGTAGGCCTTCAGCGCATCGGGATCCACGCCGGGCAGCAGTCTTCCGCTTCCGTGACCCAGACACTCGTGCAGGTCAGTGTGCAGGTCATCGCACACAGAGCCGTACCGGTCCATCAGGCTTACAGTCTGTGTGCTGTCGGCAAACTCGTTGCGGAATCCGTTTCCGCGTGCTGCTTCGTCGTAGGCATGCGTCAGATTGGCAATGGTCACACTCTTGCTTCCGTGCTCGGCACGCACCCAGTTGCTGTTGGGAAGGTTGATGCCGATGGCGCTGCTGGGGTAGAGGTCGCCGCCCAAGATGGCTGCGTTGATGACCTTGGCCGACACGCCGCGGCACAGCGGCTTCTTGAAGCGGGCATCCACAGGCGAATGGTCCTCAAACCATTGCGCGTTCCGGCTCAAGGCCTGTGCTCGTCGGGTGGCCTGGTGGTCGGTATAGTTGACGTAGCCTTCCCAGCTCGCTTTCAGTCCCAGCGGGTCGCCATACACCTCGGTGAAGCCATTGGTGAAATCCACTTCGCCCTCGGTCTCCTCCACCCACAGGATGGTGTAGGCGTCGAAGACGGCCAGGTTGCCCGTCTCGTAGAACTCGATGAGCTTGCGTATGACGCTTTGCTGCCGCTCGTTTTCGGCATAGGGGATGGCTTGCGACAGCATCTGCACTATCTGCCGTATGGCTGCTCCGTACATGCCATCGGCCCGCCACACGTTCTCGTGCAGGCTTCCGTCGGCAGCCCTTTCCAGCCGGCTGTTCATACCATACATGATGGGATGCTGCTGGTCGCCCTCTGCCTTCTGGCGTGCGTAGAACTCCTCGGCTTCGGCTTGTGTGATGCCGGGCGCATAGTAGTTGCATGCCGAGGTGAGCAACAGGTCTTCACCTGCTGCCTGGTTGACCCTCTTGGGCATGACCGAGGGGTCGAAGATGACGGGGAAAAGCTCTTGTTCCAATGCCTCCAGCGAACTGTAGCCCAGGGCGATGTGCTCTGCCTGGAGCTGCCCAAGTGCCTGGTGCAGAAACTCCTGCGTGAAGCCTGGCTGGAACTTCTCGCATCCGTAGTGATGGTGGATGCCGTTGCTGAACCACACGCGCTTCATATATACAGCAAAAGCGGCGAAGTCCGCCGATGAGCGGTCGCCGCTGAAATGTGTATATACAGCCTCCAGGATGCGTCGCAGGCGCAGGTTGAACCGCCCGTTCTGGTCCCATAGGATATCGCGTCCAAGCAGGGACGCCTGGCTGAGGTGATAGATGAGAGTCTTCTGACGGAGTGTCAGCTCGTCGAATCCGGGCACCTGATAGCGGAGCATCTGTATGTCGGCGAATCGCTCGCCGGCATACTGAAACACCTCCGCACTCATTTGGTCTCGGTGGCTTCGGCCTTTGCCTGTTTGGCCTTACGCTTCTCGGAGCGCTCCTTCTTCAGTGCATCCAGTTCGGCCAAAGCCTTCATGCGGAACTCACGAGGAGTGCAGTTGGTGCGCTTGTAGAAGGCGGCATAGAACGACTGGCGGTTTGAGAAGCCCACCTGAGTGGCCACTTCCTCCATCGACATGCGCTCGCAGTGCTTGTCCTTGAGCATATACATGGCTTCCTTGACGCGGAACTCGTTTACCATCTGCGAGTAGTTGTCCTGGAAGCGGAGGTTTATCACAGCACTTATATAGCGGCTGTTGGTCTCAAGCTCCTTGGCGAGCTTCTGGGCGGAGTAGTCTGGATCCTTGTATTTCTTCTCGACCACGAACTTGGCCATTATCTTCTGATAGAGCTCTTCCACCAGTTGGGGGTTGACCAAAGTGCGGTAGAGAGGGTTCTTTTGCTTTTTCTCTGTGAGGTTGTACTTGTTTCCTGCCATGACTTAAATGGGTTTATTTTCTCTGTTTACCAGCACAAAGATACAAAATCAGCTCTTTTCTTGTATATTGACAATAGATAAAGAATGTTAACAGGGTGCATTTCTTGATCTATTTTGACCCAATGAAGGGCTTGCGGAGGCGTTTTACGGACAATTTGGTGGTATTTTTATAGAATAAATGCGATGTGGGGCGCAGGTTTACGCATCACATCGCATTTTTTGAAACTTTACTTTTTGTTCTTCGGGATTATGCACTTTATTGCCAGGGGCAGTTCATTTTCTCCCTTGAGGCGCCACACCACGCGGCATGAGGCTCTGTGCTTGGTCGGCTGAAACTTTACATCTCGCCTTTCCCCGCTTTGCCTTGCGCTTGCCGGGGGATAGCGCCACGGGGGCAGTCCTTCAGGATGCCTGGCCGGGTGCAGTGCGGTGCGTTGGCCAGTGCAGCGCATTGCGTTGGCAGTTGCAGCGCGCTGCGATGGCCGATGCAGCGTGCTGGCTTATCCGGCAGATTGGGCTGTGCTGTGCTCCTGACTCTCCAGCGTGATGTCGGCACGCGCTATCTGGAGCATGATGTCGCGCCGCTGCTGCTCGAGTGTCTCCTGCTGGCTGGCCAGCGATGCCAGCATCTCCTCCTCATCTCCGCTGGCTTTCCCGCCCTCGGCTTGCAGGCACACGATGCGGCTGTTGAGGTTGTCAACGCGCTCCTGGCAGAGTGCTGTCTCGAGGGTGGAGGACTGGATGCGGGTGCGCAGTTCGTGCCAGTCGCGGTCGTCCTGCATCATGCGCTCCAGTTCGGCATACTGGATGGGAGAGTTCTGGGCGTTGAAGTTGTGTATCCACACATCCACCTCGGCCCTTCCTTCGGCCAGCATCTCGGCCTGGCTGTGCTCCAGCTGGGTGCGGAAGTCGCTTTTGCCCCTTGCCCTGCTGGCCTGGCTTTGCACCAGCTCGGCTTCCTGTGCCACCTCGCTCTCCTCTGCGATGGCCTGCAGAAACTGCTTGTAGCTCTCGCGGAAGGGAGTTCTGGGGTCGCCCGAGCCTGCCAGACGCTCTATGCCGGTGGCGTATTCGTCGGCCTGTGTGCGGCAGGCTTCGATGCGCTTCTGCAGCGTGTCGGCCCACTGGCTCACTGCAGCCTGGCGCAAGGCCAGTTCCTCGAGCAGAGCCTGCTCGGTGCGCTGCTCCTGTGACTCGTCCTCTATCTGCTTGTTGACGGTGTTCCAGGCGGCAGCCATCTGCTGTATGCGTCCCTTGAGCCCCTCGTGGCTCTCGCGCCATTCGCGCAGCCAGTCGGTGATGGTGATGTCCTTGTCGGTCTGCTCGTATATCCGGCTGTAGCGCTTGCGCTCCTTGTCGATGCGGGTCTGCACCCTCTCCACGCGGCCGGCCACCACTTGGCAGGCGGTGTTGACCTCCTCCAGGCGTGTGCTCAGTTCGCTCTTGCGCTGCTCCAGCTGCTGCAGCTTCTCGCTCAGGGCGGCTATCTGGGTGTGGTGGAAGGTGAAGGTGTCGAGCTCCTTCTGCGCCAGTTCGCCGTCGCGACTCACGTTCTCCTTCAGCTGGCGTATCATGGCCTGTCGTGCCTCCTGGTTTGTGCTGGGCGTGCAATCGCTGAACGAACGGTCGAGCGGTGCAAAGATGGCCCACTCCCTCACGTCCTCGTTCTGCCTGCTGCGCAGCCTCTCGAGTGCTGCTTCCAGCGCTTTCCGCTCTCCCTTGCTCTCTGCCAGGTCGAGCCGGAGCTCCTCCAGCTGTTTCTGCTTGCCTTGCGCTTCGGCCTCCAGCAGTTCGTAGTCGGTCTTGAAGTCGCTTATGAGCTTGCTCTGTTCGAGCATCGTGTCGCAATGGTAGGGGTGATGTTTGGCTCCGCACACCGAACAGGCGGTACCCTCATGCAGTCCCGCACGCAGCTGCACCACATTCTGTCCCTTGCTCAGCAGGTAGGTGTATTCCTTCTCGCGGCTTATGCGCTGTGCCTTGCCGGTCTCCGTCTCCAGAGTCTTGACGTTGGCCTCGGTGTGCTCAATGTGCAGGCGCAGTTCGTTGAGGCGGATTTCCTTCTCTTCTATGGCGTTGTACCCTGCCGAGATGCGCCTCCATAGCGATTCGGCACTGAGCAGCATCTGCCCTTTGGCCTTGAGGCTCATGGCACGCTCCTGCATGAGGAAACTGTCCTGGCCCTTTGTACTGTTGCGGTGCATCTGCAGCTCGGCCTCCAGCGTCTCGGTCTGCGACACTATCTCGCGGTATTGGGTGTAGAGTCTGGCCAGTGTCTGGTTCTCCTCCTGCTGCGCGCGTGCCACTTCCTGCTGGTGTGCCAGCAGTGCTTCCTGATGCTCCTTGCTCTCGAGCAGCTGGTCCAGTCTGAGCAGGATGGCCTCGGCGTGCATCAGCATATGCTCGTGCATCTCCATGCTCTGGCGGCCTGCGCGGTGCCGCTCCAGCTCCTGCGTCACCATCTCCAGTTCGCTGCGGTGCTTCTGTATCTCCTCTGCCACCGCCTCGGCGGTGCGCATCACGTTCTCTTTGATCTCGTGCAGATACTGTATCTCGGCTTCTGCATTCTCCTTGGCACCCTCCATGCGGCAAGCCTGGAATGTGCTGTCGTGCACCGATGTGAAGCGCTCCTCGGCCTGCTTGTGCTCCTCGGCTGCCTGCCGCTTCTGTTTCACCAGTTCGTCCTGGCGGCGTGTGAGCCTCTCGGTCTCCTGCTCCAGCAGGTTCTGCTCGCTTCTGTTCTGCTGGCTCATGTGCTCCAGGATGCTCAGGCGGAGCACCTTCTTGAGTATGCCCTCCACCTGTTCGTGGCGTGAGAGCAGTGCTGCCTCGCTGTCGAGAGTGGTCTGGCGCTTGTTGCACAGGAAGAGTCGTTCCTTCTGCTGGCGCAGTTCGAGCTGCAGCTCCTTGTGCCGGCGCAACCATTCCTGCTGCTTCTGCAGCCTCTGCAGGCTCTCTTCCACATGCCGCAGCTTGGTCTCGGCCAGCCTGCGGCTCTCCTTCAGCCTCTGCAGTTGGGCGCTGTTCATCTGCCTCTGAGGATTGGTGGGGGCGGGTGCGGGATGCCTCTCGTCCTGTGGTATGCTTGTGTCTGTATCCTGGTTCATAATATATATAATGAGATGTGAATGCAAAGGTAGAGGTTTTTTTTTGTTATCTTCTCATTATCCCTTAACTTTGCAGGCGGATTTACAACCAACTTCTTTTATGGCACAGAAACCAAGCATCCCCAAGGGGACGCGCGACTTCTCCCCTGTGGAGATGGCTAAGCGCAACTATATCTTCGACACCATCCGCCAGGTGTATGCACTCTATGGATTCCAGCAGATAGAGACACCGGCCATGGAGAACCTCTCCACGCTGATGGGCAAGTACGGTGAGGAGGGTGACAAACTGCTCTTCAAGATTCTCAACTCAGGCGACTTCATGCATGGCATGACGGCTGACGAGGTGGCTCATACCAGCACACAGCGGCTGGCAGCGCATTTCTGCGAAAAGGGATTGCGCTATGACCTCACAGTGCCCTTTGCCCGCTATGTGGTGCAGCACCGTGACGAACTGGCTCTGCCCTTCAAGCGCTATCAGATTCAGCCCGTGTGGAGAGCCGACCGCCCGCAGAAGGGGCGCTACAGGGAGTTCTATCAGTGCGATGCCGATGTGGTGGGCAGCGACTCGCTGCTCAATGAGGTGGAGCTCATGCAGATAGTGGATACCGTGTTCAGCCGCTTTGGCATACGTGTATGCATCAAGATAAACAACCGCAAGATACTCACTGGAATAGCCGAGATGATAGGTCAGGCCGACAAGATAGTGGATATCACAGTGGCCATCGACAAGCTGGACAAGATAGGGCTCGATGCTGTGAACGCCGAGCTGGCAGCCGACGGCATTCCTGCCGACGCCATCGAGAAGCTGCAGCCCATCATCAACCTGAGCGGCTCTAACGCCCAGAAGCTGCAGACCATGCGCGAGGTGCTGGCCGGGAGCGAGGTGGGACTGCGCGGTGTGGATGAGTGCGAGTATATCCTCAATCATCTGACCGGCCTGCAGAACCAGGTGGAGCTGGATCTCACACTTGCTCGCGGACTGAACTACTACACGGGTGCCATCTTCGAGGTGAAGGCTCTCGATGTGCAGATAGGTTCCATCACCGGCGGCGGACGCTACGATAACCTCACCGGCATATTCGGCATGCCCGGACTGAGCGGCGTGGGTATCTCGTTTGGTGCCGACCGCATCTTCGATGTGCTCAACCAGCTGGACCTCTATCCCAAGGAGGCTGTCAATGGCACACGGCTGCTCTTCGTGAACTTCGGCGAGGCAGAAGCCGAGTACTGTCTGCCTGTCCTCGCCAAGGTGCGCAGTGCGGGTATCTGTGCAGAGATCTTCCCCGACTCGGTGAAGATGAAGAAGCAGATGAGCTATGCCAACCAGAAGCAGATTCCCTTCGTGGCCATTGTGGGGGAGACCGAGATGGCAGAGGGAAAGGTGACGCTGAAGAATATGCAGACGGGCGAACAGCAGCAGCTCACTCCCGACGAACTGCTTGCCGCCGTCGCTCTCTAAACTTCTCGAGGAAGGATACTTATATGCCCCAGCTTCAGGAGAAACCTCCTGTGGCTGGGGCTTGATGGTTCTGTGCATCTGCCTTGCCGCTTGCCTGGGCTTTACAGATGGCAGAGGGGCTATCTGCGACCGGTTCTGGTTACAGAACCACTGCTGTTGCGTGTGCTCTCTGTACGTGTGCCATTGTCATTCCTGCGGGATGGAGTGGTGCTCTCAGTACGGGTGCTGCTGTCATTCCTGCGGGATGAAGTGGTGCTCTCAGTACGGTTTCCACGTCCGGTACGTGTGCTTGTCTGGGGCGATGTCTGCGGCTGGCGCGAGTTGCCTCGGTTGCTGTTCACGTTGCCGTTGGGACGTGTGCCGTTGTTTCTGTTGTTTATCTCTGGCGAGTAGCGGTTGCCGCTCACATCCCTGTAGCGCTCATCCCGAGTGCGGTTGGACTGGTTGGGGTTGCTGTAGTTATTGTAGCGGTTGTCCCTCCCGCGGTCTCTCACGTTCACTCCGAAGTCATTCTTGAGGCTCCTTCCGAAGTCCCTCGAACCGCTGATGCGCATTCGTCCCGTGTATCGGTCCTGCTTCTTGTAACGTCCAGAGTAGTAGCCCTTGCTGTAGTACCGGCGTCCGTGCTCTCCGCGATAGGTCTTGTAGTGGCGTGGCGCATCGTAGTAATAGAACTTGTGGTCGCTATAGGTGACATAGATGCGCAGGTTCCATCGTCCTCCTGCGTTGAAGATGGGGCGGTAGAAGTAGTCGGCGGCCATGAAGCGGCTGTACTGGTAGTAGTTGAGCACGTAGCTGGCATCCTCGTTGCGACGGTCCAGCAGCTCGTAGTAATAGTAGATGGCATCGCGATAACCGCGCATCACATCGTCCATCACCAGGTTTGCCTCATACAGGAAATCGTAGTTTATCTCATAGAAGTCATCGTACTGCCGTGGTGTGAGGTCCAGTTCGTAGGCCATACGGTCGGTAAGGAAACGCGCACTCGTGCGTATTTTCGACTTGCTCATAGCCGCTGCTCCTATCGTGATGCAGAGGACTGAAAGTGTGAGGAAAAGGCGTCTCATAATTCTTTCATTTTAGCGGTTCGACACTTGCGGTCGGTTGGCCAGTGGCTTCCTTTCCGCTTGATTGTATTGCAAAAGTAGGATATTCGTGCGCTGTGGCATAGAGAGTTTCCCTTCTTTTAGCGTGGAGAACCCCTTTTGGGTATAGGGGAATGCCTCCCGAAGCACTTTCCTACGCGCGCGTACATATATTATATATGTATTCTGCATAGGCAAGGTCGCTGAGGCTCAGTATGCTTCAGAAAACAGCAAAAAGTGGCAGGTAAGACAAAAAAACGGGCTGAAGTTTTGCTTATAAGACTCAAACTGAGTAAATTTGCGCTATTGAGAACTAATTAAAACATTCGTTTAACTAACATTTAACCGTAATGAAACAGAAGTTTCTACTATTTCTGGCAACTCTGTTGGCAGCGTTTAGTATGAGTGCTGAGGACACTGGATACTTTACGTTCCTGGATAGAGGACAGAATAATGTGACTATCTCCGGTTTGGGGAACAACATGTGGCTGGTCAGTGTGACTGGTGGAGACCCCTACGCACTGTTGAGCCCATTGGAAGCCGACCTTAAGGAAGGTCAAAACACAGTGAAGTTTGAGTACAAGCTCAGCCGTAGCCTGGGCAATGGAGTGGAGTTCTTCTTCTCACCCATCGCTGGCGGACGTGAGCAGCAGTTCTCTCTGGAGCCCGCCGATTCATGGACGCTGGCCCAGATAGACATCTCTGGCTCAATGAACAGTTTCAACTGGGGAAAAGCCGGCGACCAGTTGCGCTTCGACTTTGGTGACCCTGGATCGGGCACCATTCAAATCCGCAACCTTCGTATCGGTGCCTATGAGCCTCCTGTGATAGACGATCTGAAGCAGGATGAGAACGGCACCTGTCTGCTCTCCACTGCCGAGGATCTGGCAACCTATGCAGGCTATGTGAACAAGGGCATACTGCTGAGCGCAAAGTTGATGAACGATATCGACTATCGCGGACACACCGAGTTTATGGGTACCAGCGCACGTCACTATACCGCTTCGTTCGATGGCCAGGGCCACAGCATCACGCTGGGATATACTGCCAAGGAGAAATACCAGAGCCTGTTCTCCTACTTCGGAGGAACGCTCAAGAACCTGGTAGTGAAGGGAGATATCGTTGGTGAAACCACCCATCTGGGTTGCGTGTTGGGAGGAACCTCCAGCGGCACCATCAACAACTGCGTGTGTGAGGTGAACCTGACCTCTGAGCTTACGGGTGATGTCACTTACGGTGGCTTCATCGGCGCGCATCTGTCAGCCTACGTATATCTCAACAACTGTATCTTCACGGGTAAGATCTCTGCTCCCAATGCTGAAAATATCGCAGGTATGGTGGGCTGGACCGACGGACGCACCACGATGACCAACTGTATCATGGCGGCTGACCTGAAGGTGGGCGGCGGCGACTGCTACAACTTCGTACGTCATCCGAGTGAGGCTACACTGAACAACTGTGTATATACCAAGGACACAACCCACAAGAATGATGGTGCCAAGCTGCTGACTCTGACCGGTGACGGGCTGAAGAGCGGCGAACTGGCATTCAGGGCAAATGCCTATATGGGCACAACTGCCTTCTACCAGACTCTGGGCGAGGATGCTTTCCCGGTGCCTTTTGATACCCACAAGGTGGTGTATGCCAAGGGTGATGTGCGCTGCGACGGCACTCCTAATGGCGAAAACTACTCCTTTACCAATGACCCTGCTGCCCTGCCTCCTCATCAGTATGAGGACGGTTTCTGCACCGTTTGTGGCAATGTGGATATGAATTTCGTGCCGCAGATTGACGGCGTGCTGCAGATTGGAAACGGCAAGCAGCTCAACTGGCTGAGCAAGTATGTGGCCATGGGCAACAAGGCAGATGCTGTCCTGACTGCCGATATCGATATGGCAGGCATCGAATTCGAGCCTATCGGAACTCCCGACAAGAGGTTTACAGGCTCTTTCGACGGACAGTTCCACCGCATCAGCAACCTTACTGTCAATCTTCCCGAACAGCAGGGTGTTGGCCTCTTTGGCACAGTGACAGGCGGTGTGGTGGTCAAGAATGTGATTCTCGATGCCACTTGCTCCATCACGGGTAAGTCTTATGGCGGAGTAATCGGTTGCGCCAAGACCAGTGCCAATGTGACTATCTCCTGCGTAGGCAATGAGGGTAATGTAACTGTGGCAGAGCAGAACGGCGGCGGTATCTTCGGTTGCAACGACGGCAACTGCGCACTCGTCACCATGCGCAACTGCTATGTGACCGGCAATATCACAAGCGGCAGGGAGGGTGGAGCACTCTCGGGATGGGCTCATGGAGCATCTATCCAGAACTGCTGGTCAACTGCCACCGTTGTAGGAGTTGACAATGAAGGTACCTCCATGTTCCGTGGTGATGCCAGTGCAGTGAACTGCTATTCCACTCACGGGCAGTGTACAGCCATCACACAGGACGATGCAGTCAGCGGCAAACTGACCTATATGCTCAATGGCGGACTGGTGGCCGACGCCGTTTGGTACCAGACACTGACTGATGACAACCATCCTGTGTTCGACAATACACACGGTATGGTCTATAAGGCAGGCGATGAGTATGGCGACATCCACGATGATGCCTCACTGGCCGCATTCAAGGAGAAGATGGTGGCCGAAGGACGTGCATATATCCAGGAGTTGGTTGCCACCACCGACCTCATCACTGAGTATGAGGAGGAGCTGAACATCTTCGAGGGTCTGACAAGCATAGACGATGTGCTGGTCGAGCTGCCGGAGTATGAGCGCCTGCGCAAGGAATTGGAAGCATCAGCCGCTGCCTATTCAGCCTTCAAGGCAAAGGTGGAGGAGACCATCGCCTATCTGGAGGACAACAAAGACTTTGAGGGTGAGAATCGCGATGCCCTGAACGACTTCCTGCTGTCGAGTGATGAGCCCAACGATGTGTATCCCAATGGTGGTGCCGATTATATCTACAACACCCACGGGCTCTATACCGACGATGTGAAGGCAGAGATTGCCAGCATAGACCAGATGCTGGCCGATGCCATCAAGTACGGTTACAAGACAGGTTCAGAGGTGACCAGCCTGCTGGCCAACGCCAATTTTGAGGATGGTGTGAACGGCTGGAGCGGAAGCAGCAAGGCCACTGGTACCATCAAGAGCTCTACCACCGGCTTCACTGCAGCCGAGTATTACGGTTCGGGCACAGTGGATATGTACCAGAAGATAGAGGGTGTGAAGAACGGAGTGTATGTGCTGGCAGCCAATGCCGCATGCCGTGCATTCAATGACGTATATTCCAATTACTACAACACGAGCCTGTATCTCAATCAGGACAACACCTTCGTGCCTACCGCCTATGAGACACGTCTGCCTGTCGATGAGGCTGATGATGGAGTCAACTGCTATATTGTAGCCAATAAGGACGACCACGCTAACGACCTTGAGGTGACGGATATCGACGGCAACCTGGTGGCTTATGCCATTCATGGTCGCACAAGTATGGCCAATGCAGCCAGCGCCGGACGTGCACAGAACTATCTGCTTACCCAGGTGACCGACGGCACCCTCACAGTGGGCTTCCGCAAGCTTGCTGCTGTCAGCGGAAACGACTGGGCTGGCTTGAGCAACATCCATCTCTACTACTTCGCCACTATGGATGAGGCAGCCGGGTATATGGACAAGGTGCTCGCATCGCTCTCTGCACGCGCCCAGACCATCATCGACTTCGAGGCTGATGATACTGATCCGTCGAAGAAGCCCAACTGCCCCCAGAGCATCAAGGACGCTCTCAAGAAGAATATAGAGGCTGTGGCTACTGCCAGCGACATGCAGCAGAAGTATGCTCTGGTGCAGTCCTTCTCCGCTTGCTTCGACCAGTTCGTCGAGGGCCGTGCCGCTTATTTGGCTATGGTGAAAGAGGCCGAGATGGTCAGCACTGTGCTCAACGAGCTCAGAGCAGCTCAAATGATAGAGGAAGCAGAGGACAAGAAGGTGCAGGCTGTGATAGACAACTTCTGGGGCGGATACATTAATGGCTCTTTCTCAACCGAGGAAGCCAAGGCTATGACCGAACTGAAGAACGTGAGCCTGCGTCCTGAAATCGTAGATGGAACCTGCATGATTGCCAGCGATGCGCAGATGGTTTTCTATACCACTCTCATCAACAAGGGCGAGAGACTGAATGCCAAGTTGCTCACAGACATCAAGTACTTCACCGAGAACCAGATGTTGAACAAGCTCTATAATGTCTTCGACGGTAACCACCACAGCATCACCTTCAACATCAATGCCACCTCCGACAACGCCGGTCTGGCCAAGGAAAGTGATGGCGGAACGGTGAAGAACCTCACCATCCTGGGTAAGATTGCCACTGCAAACAAGTATGCAGCTGCCGTAATCGGCACTGCATCGGGAGGTACAACCACTATCTCCAATGTGGCAAGCTACATCACCATCGAGACTGGCGTAGTGGGCGACGGTACCCATGGCGGTATCGTGGGCGTTGTCAATTCGGCTGTCAACATGAAGGACTGCCTCTTCGGAGGTCGCATCGTAGGTTCTTCTACCAATAGCTGCGGTGGTCTGGTGGGCTGGAGCTCTGCTGCCTGCCACATCGACAACTGTCTGCAGGTGGGCTCCATGGAGACTGACCCCAGTGGCGGATGCACTTTCAGCCGCAACATGGGCGCTGTGACTGTCACCAACAGCTTCTATCTGAATGCTCATGGCGATGCTCCTGCCGGCAAGGTGAGCCAGGAACAACTCGCCAGCGGTGAGGTTTGCTACGCACTCAACAATGGTCTCGACCTGAATCCTTCGTGGTACCAGACTCTGAAGGAGGATGCTACTCCCGTGCTCGATCCCACTCACAAGGTGGTAGGAAAGGCCGAGGACGGTACCTACAGCAATGAGGTTCTCTCTGAGATGGCCAAGCACAAGGGTACTGCAGACGACCCCTATCCTCTGTCCAACGCATCAGAACTGCAGGCTATGCGCAGGTGCATGGTTCCTGGACAGATGACCTATTTCGTTCTGACACAGGATATCGATATGTCCAGCGTGCAGAACTGGGAGATTCTGAATAGCGCCAGTGACGTTTATGAAGGTCTGGCTTACCGCAACTACATTCATCTTGATGGTCGCGGACATGTCATCAAGAACTTCTCAAGCTCAGCCAATACCTACCCGAGCTTCTTCGGAGTGCTCTGCGGAACGGTGCGCAACGTGGGCTTCGAGAACTTCAGCGTCACCAGCACAGGCACAGGCACAGGCTTGCTCTGCAGCCATGCTTCACATCCCAACTTCACCGATGCCGACGGCAACATGCGTACCACCGTCATCGAGAATGTGTGGGTGACAGGTGATATCACGGGTACAAAGTCTTACACAGGCGGTCTCATCGGTCGTGTATATGGTCCTACAGTGGTTAAGAACTGCTATGCCAACATCGAGATGACCAGTACTGTGGATGCTACCGGTGTACTGGCAGCACGTGTTACAGCTCCCTTCTCCGTGACCAACTTCTATGGTGCAGGCATTGTGCCAGAGGGTAAGGGTCTCGTGGGCACCACGGCAGGAAAGGCTGATGATGCAGTGGCCACCTACACCAATGTGGTGGTGTGGAACAACACCGACAAGACTTTCGGTGCTCTGGCAGACAATGACGTGACCAATGGCATCAGCTATTACGACGGAACCAACTTTGCTGAACTGCAGCAGACAGTGGTAGGATGGGACAGCAAGCGCTGGTCTTGCACCATGGAGGAGGGCGCTTATCCCGTACTCATCGGACTGGCTGACGGCATCAATGCAGTGGCTGGCAACGGCTTCACAAGCGGCAACGCTGCCATCTACAACCTCAATGGCCAGCGTGTGATGAAGATGCAGAAGGGCATCTACATCCAGAATGGCCGCAAGGTGCTGGTGAAGTAATCGGTTTCTCGCAACCGACTATCAGGAGTGGCATTCCATGCTGGAGTGCCACTCCTTTTCTTTTCCCGGAGGCCATAGAGAATGCCGTTGCCTGCAGGGCAGAGGCAGTACTCCGTTGCCCGGGCGCTATGTGTGTGGCTGCTGATGGTCCTTTCTCTTCTTGTACCGGCCAGTCCAGGGGTGACTCCACCATATCCTTCCGCTGATGGCAATATCGTGATTGTGCGAGGGAAGCCGATTGACGAACAAGGAGACGAAGGCTTCTTCGGCACTTCCTGCATGCCTTCAAATCAGGAGAGGAGTTGTTCTTGACCGTCCAACCCAAGGCTGGACGGTGGATGAAGCAAGCTTGCTTTGCCAAGTCAGTATATATTCTCCGACCGTCCAGCCTTGGGTTGGACGGTGGAGGTGTGCAATGCACCCGTCCAGGAGGCAAGATGAATCCTGCACATCAGGCTTCTTCTTCTCGCTCGCAAATAGGGTTGGCCTGCATTGCCAATACCGAGCAAGCCCTTTCCTTCCTTAAAGATGCCTTCCCCTTGGTTCGCTTTTCACCCGATTTCATTGTACACCTTTTGACGTCATATACTGATGCGGTTGTCGGTCTTGTGAAATTCAGCCTTTGCTCCCTTCGGGCGTTTCGTAAAGGTCAGGATGGTGGGGGGATGGGCGCAAATGGCACTTTCGGGACAGAAAGCAGGATGTGATGGGTAAGAATATGAGGTTCAATGGAAAAACCAGCAAAAAAGTCGCGGCAGGGGTTTGCTGTTGGTGCTCGACCA
>ENA-UEQL01000693-UEQL01000693.1-human-gut-metagenome-genome-assembly--contig:-NODE-693-length-24261-cov-3.459891_pt1 | contig 24261 bp, 23 predicted proteins | sample MGYA00242905_ERZ507926 | MGnify/ENA primary metagenome ERZ507926 (study PRJEB26167, sample SAMN06115531) | human gut metagenome | host: Homo sapiens | place: China:Henan | collected 2015-09-09 | study...
GTCCACATGCGAACAGAGAAGGGAGGCGTCGCGTATGACCGGCGAATATATGCACACGCTCGATGCCAAGGGGCGTCTTGCGGTGCCCTCGCGCCTGCGGGACGAGCTCGGCGGCGTTTTCTATGTGACGCTCTCAATGGACCGCTGCCTTTCGGCGTACAGCGCCGAGAGCTGGCAGCGCTTTTCCGATAAGGTGGACGCAATGCCGTTCGTAAAGCAGCGCAGGATGCGCCCGCTCTTCGCCTTCGCCGCGCGCTGCGAGGCGGACGCGCAGGGCCGCATTCTCCTGCCGCAGAATCTGCGGGACTATGCCGGCCTCACGAAGGACGTGACCATCGTCGGCTGCAACAACCATGCGGAGCTCTGGGACAGCGAGATCCACGATGCGGAAATGACGCCGGAGAACATTGCCGCCGTCATGGAAGAGCTGGAGTTTTGATATGCCGGAACACAAAAGCGTGCTTCTGCACGAATGCATTGAAAATCTGAATATAAAGCCGGACGGGATCTATGTGGACGGGACGCTCGGTCTCGGCGGCCACTCCATGGAGATCGCCAAGCGACTCACGACCGGACGGCTCATCGCCATCGATCAGGACGAGACCGCCATCGAGCGGTCAAAGGCGCGCCTCGCGCCGTGGGCGGAGCGCATCACGTTCGTCCACGGAAATTTCCGTTCGCTCGGAAAGATCCTCGACGATCTCGGCATAGACCGGGTGAACGGAATGCTCTTTGATCTCGGCGTATCCTCGCCGCAGCTCGACGAAGCCGAACGCGGCTTTTCCTATATGGCGGACGCGCCGCTCGACATGCGCATGGATCAGAGCGCACCGGTGACGGCGTGGACGGTCGTGAACACATGGCCGGAGCGGGAGCTCGTGCGCATCCTGCGCGACTACGGCGAGGAGCGCTACGCCAACCGCATTGCGGGAAACATTGTCCGCGCGCGGGAGAAGAAGCCCGTGGAAACGACGCTGGAACTTGTCGATATCATCAAAAGCGCCATGCCCGGCGCGGCGCTGCGCGAAAAGCAGCACCCCGCCAAGCGCAGCTTTCAGGCGATCCGTATCGCCGTGAACGACGAGCTGGAGGCGGAGCGGGAAATGCTCCTTACCGCCATGGACCGGCTGGCGCCCGGCGGAAGACTCTGCGTGATCAGCTTCCACTCGCTGGAGGATCGGATCGTCAAGACAGCCATCCGCGAGCGCGAGGACGGCTGCACCTGCCCGCGCGATTTCCCGGTGTGCGTGTGCGGCTTTGTGCAGACGATGAAGACCGTAACGAAGCCCATCACGGCTTCGGAAGAGGAACTGAACGACAACCCGCGCGCGCGCAGCGCAAGACTGCGTGTCGCCGAGAGAATATAAAAGGGGAGATACCTGTGAACGCAAAAACGACCGAACAGAAAACCGCGGTATTCACCCCCTGCGCAGAGAGCGCGGAAGCAACGCGCGCTTTCCCCGTTCTGGATGAGGATACCAGAGAGCTGCCCCTAATCGCCGACCGGTTTGCCGGGCGGTACTGGGACGGACGCATGGAGAAAGAAACGGACGAGACGGGCGAGAAACCGGCGCGGAAAAAGACGTGGCGCAGCGCGCTTGCCTTTGGCGCCGCCGCGGTCGCGGCCATGCTGCTTCTTGTCGGCTCGCTGACCGGACAGGCGGAGCTTACGGCGATGAATGATGAGCTCGTCTCCGTGTCGGCGCGTATCTCGGAGCTCAAAGCGGAGGAGCGCACGCTCCTTGTGGCGACCGAAAAAGTTGAGAGTCTCGCCGCCGTGGAGAGCTACGCCGTGGGAACGCTCGGCATGGAGCTGCCCCGGCTCGATCAGCGCAATACCGGCGCATCCGAGCTTTCCGACCGGGCCACGGTGCTCCACGCGCGCCGCGGACAGGGCCTGCGGTATTTCTGGGAGAACCTTCTCGACACGGTTATGGCATGTTTTTGATCCCGGCGCGGTATAATGCATCAGAATGATGCATTTGCCGATCCGGAGGAAACGCCATGCCGCCCAACAGCCGACCCAACCGAACCATGCTCCGCCGCGCACTGTTCCTTCTTGCCGCGTGCGGCATTGCGGCGTTTGCCGTATTGATGCTCCAGCTTTTCCGGCTGCAGATCCTGCGCCACGATGAGCTGGAGAGCGCCGCCTTGCAGCAGCAGCTCCGCCGCACGGCGATCCCCGCCTCGCGCGGGACGATCTATGACCGCGAGGGGCGCGTGCTTGCGATGAGCGCGACAACGTATACCGTGTACGTGAGCCCCGCGGAGATATCCATGAACGGCGAGGACGCCGAGCGCATTGCGTCCGGTCTTTCCGAGATCCTCGTCGTAGACCGCGAAAAGATCCTCACGATGACCGCCGACCGGCGCAGCTGGTACAAAACCGTCAAGCGCCAGATCGAGGAAGCCGAGGCGGACGCGGTGCGCGCCTTTAAAAACGAGTACGACCTGCAGGGCGTGAAGCTCGAGCCGGATACCAAGCGCTATTACCCGTATGCTTCGCTCGCCTCGCATGTCATCGGCTTCGTCGGCGCGGACAATACCGGCCTTTCGGGACTGGAGTTTACGCAGAACGAGCTCCTGACCGGAACCGCCGGAAGCATCCTCCGGCTGAAGAACAGCGCCGGAACGGATATGATCCTCACAAGCTATGAGGATTACGTCGATGCGCAGGACGGACTCAATCTCCACTTGACAATCGATACCACCGTCCAGTACTATCTGGAGAAGCAGCTTTCCCAGGCGGTGCAGGACTTTGATATACAAAACGGCGCCGCCGGCATCATCATAGACCCGAATACGGGCGCAATTTTGGCGATGGCGTCGCTCGGAAACTTTGATCTCAACAACTACCAGCGCGTCTCCGCCGACATCCAATCGGAGATCGATTCGACCGCCGATCCGGACACCGCGGCGCAGATGTTGAAAGACGCGCAGCTTGCCCAGTGGCGCAACAAGGCAATTTCCGATACCTACGAGCCGGGCTCCACATTTAAGATCATCACGCTTGCCATCGCGCTCGAAGAGGGCGCTGCTACGCCGTCCGACAGCTTTTACTGCGGCGGCAGCATGACGGTGCAGGGACGCGGCAAGCCGCTCAAGTGCTGGAAAACGATCGGTCACGGTCCGCAGACACTTACGCAGGCGGCGCAGCATTCGTGTAACGTAGCATTTGCCACGCTGGGGCTCCGTATCGGCGAGGAGACGTTCTACCGCTACTGCGAGAGCTTCGGCTTTTTCCGCGCGAGCGAAAATCCGGACGCTTCTCTCACGGGGAAGACCGGCATTTCGCTTCCGGGCGAGAGCGGCAGCATCTGGTGGCCGCGCAGCGTCTTCTGCAACAGCGAAAACTTTTCGCAGCTTGCGGCGGCGTCGTTCGGCCAGACGTTCAACATCACGCCGCTCCAGCTCATCACCGCTGTGAGCGCCTGCTGCAACGGCGGGTATCTTATGAAGCCGTACATCGTCGATTCCGTCACGGACGGCACCGGCGCGCTTATATCGAAAACCGAGCCGGAGGTGCTCCGGCAGGTCATTTCCGAGAAGACGAGCGCGCAGGTGAACGCCGTTCTGGAGCAGGTCGTGTGCGATACGAAGCAGGGCACCGGCAAAAATGCCTATGTTGCCGGGTATCACATCGCCGGCAAGACCGGCACCTCCGAAAAGGTGGCGCAGGACGCCGCCGGCGGAAAAAAGGAATACATCGTCTCCTTCATCGGCTACGCGCCCGCGGACGATCCGCAGGTCGTGTGCCTCGTTTTGATGGATACGCCCTCGAACGAGAGCGGTATCTATATCTCCGGCGGGCAGATGGCCGCGCCCGTCGTCGGGCGCATCCTCGGCGAAGTGCTGCCGTATCTCGGCGTACAGCCGCAATACAGCGAAGCGGAGGAAAAGTACATCGACCGCGCCGTGCCGCCGCTCACCGGCAAAACGCCGGAGGAAGCGGTGAAGCTGCTCCGCGAGGCCGGGCTCGCCGCCCGGATCGAAGGGACCGGCGACATTGTCACCGGCCAGCTGCCGGGGAAGGGAACGGTCGTTGCGAGCGGCACAACGGTGCTCATCTATACCGGTGAAATACCGGAGGCAGAAGAGGAGACCGTGCCGGAGCTCACGGGGCTCACCTATACCGAGGCGCGGGAAGCGCTCTTTTCACGAGGGCTGTTCCTCCGCTCGGACAGCACGATCCTCGCCGACAGCGATACGGTGCGCGTTGTGTTCCAGAGCACCGGCGCGGGGGAGAGCGTTCCCACGGGCAGCGTAATTGAGGTCAGCATCGTCAACGACGATAACGATACATACGGCCGGTATTGAAAAGCCGGCCGGGACAATGAGGAAGTACCATGAAGCTATCGGAAATTCTCAAGGAAATAAACGTTCTCTCCGCAGCCGCCTCCGGCGATACGGAGATCACGGGCGTCTGCTACGATTCCCGCCGCGTGAAGAGCGGCGACCTATTCGTCGCCGTGCGCGGGTACGAGTCGGACGGACATAAATATATCCCCATGGCGGTGGAAAAGGGCTGCGCCGCCGTGCTGTGCGAGGAAGCGCCCGCCGGAAACGTGCCGTACGTCCAAACGGACGACAGCCGTCTTGGTCTCGCGCTCGCCGCGCGGAACTTCTACGGCGACCCCAGCCGCGAAATGAAGGTCATCGGCATCACCGGCACGAACGGCAAAACGACGACCACCATCCTCATAAAGCAGATCCTGGAAAAGACCCTCGGCGCGAAGGTCGGGCTCATCGGCAGTATCTCGAACATGATCGGCGACGAGGAATTCCACGCCGAGCACACCACACCGGAATCCTGCGATCTGCAGGCACTCTTCCGTCAGATGGCGGATGCCGGGTGCACCCACTGCGTGATGGAGGTTTCCTCTCACTCGCTGGTGCTGCGCCGCGTGGCGGGCGTGCATTTTGCCGTCGGCCTCTTCACGAATCTGACGCAGGATCATCTCGACTTCCACAACACGATGGAGGAATATGCGAAGGCTAAGGCAATGCTCTTCCCCATGTGCGAAAAAACGGCGGCGAACGCGGACGATCCGTGGACTGAAACGGTTATGAAGGACGCGCCGCAGCCGGTGTATACCTTCTCGGCGAAGAGCGACAGCGCTTCGCTTACGGCGCGCGATATCCGTCTCGCGCCGAGCGGCGTGCGCTTCTGCGCGCTGGAAGAGGGCGAGCTCGTCCGCGTAAAGACGAACCTGCCGGGACAGTTTTCCGTGTATAACGCGCTCGCGGCGATCTCGTGCGCACGACTGCTCGGCGTATCCCTCGCGGACGCGGCCGCGGCGCTCGAAACGGCCCACGGCGCAAAGGGCCGCGTGGAGCCGGTGCCGACGGACGGCGATTACAGCATTTTCATCGACTATGCCGTCACGCCGGACGCTATTGAAAACGTTCTCACGACGCTGCGCGGCATTGCGCCGAAGCGTCTCGTGATGCTCTTCGGCGCCGGCGGCGACCGCGACCGGAAAAAACGCCCGATCATGGGAAAACTCTCTGCGGACATTGCCGATTTCGTCATCGTTACGAGCGACAACCCGCGCACGGAGGACCCCATGAGCATCATCGAGGAGATCCTGCCCGGCGTACGCGCGGGCAAAGCGCCCTACAAGGTCATCTGCGACCGCCCGGAGGCCATCCGCTGGGCAATCGACCATCATGAGCCGGGCGACGTCATCCTGCTCTGCGGCAAGGGCCACGAGGATTATCAGATCATCGGCCACGAGAAGATCCACATGGACGAGCGCGAGATCGTCGCGGACTATCTTGCCGAACGCGCGAAGCGCACCTGACAAAGCAAAAGAGGAAAGGCACGGGAAAAAGAATGACTTGGAAGCTGATTTTGGCGCTTGTCGTCGGATTTTGTATATCGAGCGCCGTAGGCGCGGTTTTGGTGCCGTATCTGCGGAAAATCAAAGCCGGGCAGGCGATCCGGGAAGACGGCCCCACGTGGCACATGAGCAAGACCGGCACGCCCACGATGGGCGGGCTGATGTTCATCATCGCCGTTACGGTCGTTTGTCTCACGGTCGGCTTCTCCTGCATGGCGAACGGCGAGTGGGGACACATTTTCATTCTCGTGTTCGGTCTCGTGTTCGGCGCGATCGGCTTTCTGGACGACTATGAAAAGCTGCGCCACAAGCAGAATCTCGGCCTGAGCGCAAAGATGAAGTTTCTTCTGCAGCTCCTTGCCGCCACGTGCTTTTTGCTGCTGCTCCGCTTCACCGGCTATCTGAGCCCGAATCTCTATATCCCGTTCTGGAACACCTATGTCCCGGTCTCCGAGCCGCTGTACTTCATCTTTGCGGCGTTTGTCATCGTCGGCACGGTGAACGCCGTGAACATTACCGACGGCGTGGACGGCCTCGCGGCGGGCACGTGCGTGCCCGTGTTCCTCTTCTTCACGGCCATCGTGTTCTGCTGGGGCAAAGAGTATATGCCGCAGGGCATTTTTGCCAGCGGCATGGTCGGCGCGCTGCTCGGCTTCCTGATCTACAATTTCAACCCCGCGCGCGTATTTATGGGCGACACCGGCTCGCTCTTCCTCGGCGGATGCATCTCGGGTCTGGCGTTCGCGCTGGATGTGCCGCTGCTGCTCATCCCGCTTTGCATCATGCCGATCATTGAAACGCTTTCGGACATCATCCAGGTGGCGTATTTCAAGCTCTCCCACGGCAAGCGCGTATTCAAAATGGCCCCCTTCCACCACCATCTGGAGATGGGCGGCTGGACGGGCCGGAAATGGAAAGAAAAAGAGATCTTCGTCCTGTTTGCGGGCATCACGCTCGTGATGGCGGTCGTATCGCTTCTCGGCGTAACGGGACGCTATTCCTTCTGAGCTTTTGAGAGGGTAAAACCGGAGGCTCTCATGGATCATACTTCGACCGGCGCCGCGCCGGTCAAAACGGGTAAGGCAGACCGCAGGGCGGATCTGCCTTTCCTTGTTATCACGCTCACGCTGCTCGGCGTCGGCGTGGTGATGGTGCTCTCGGCGAGCTTTGCGAGCGCGTATTACGATCTGCAGGGCGAGACCGGACACAACCCGGTGTATTTTTTCTCCCGGCAGGCCATCTTCGCCGCGGCGGGCGTGTGCGTAATGCTCATCGCCTCGCGCATTCCGATGCGCGTTTATCGCGCCTGCGCGCTGCCGCTGCTGCTCGTTTCCATCGCAAGCCTTGCGGCAGTGCTGGTCATCGGCACGGTCGTAAACGGCGCAAGACGATGGATAAGTCTCGGCTTCACGACGTTCCAGCCGTCAGAAATTACAAAAATCGCAATTATTCTTTACTTTTCGGCGCTGATATGCAAATATAAAGACCGGATGCGCACCTTCCGGTACGGCATCGCGCCGTTCGCGGCGATACTGGCGGTCGTTTCGGCGCTGCTCGTGCTTGAGCCGCACTTTTCCGCAACGATCATCATCCTTGCCATCGGAGCTTCCATGCTCTTTCTCGGCGGGGTACGGCTGCACTGGTTCATCGGCGCGGCCGGTGTGCTGCTCGTCGGCGCGGTCGCGGCGGTGCTGTTCGTGCCGTATGTCGCGGCGCGCGTGGCGTCCTTCCGCGACCCCTTCTCCGATCTCACCGGCGACGGCTGGCAGATCGTCCAGTCGCTCTATGCGATCGGCTCGGGCGGGCTGTCCGGTCTCGGTCTCGGCATGAGCCGCCAGAAATACCTCTATCTTCCCGAGGAACACAACGACTTTATCTTCTCCGTCGTGTGCGAGGAGCTGGGGTTCATCGGCGCCTCGGCGATCCTTCTCCTTTTCGCCATGCTCATCGTGCGCGGGTACTGGATCTCCCTGCAGAGCACCGACCGCTTCAGCTTCCTTACCGGCTGCGGCATCACAACGATGCTCGCGCTGCAAATCGTGCTGAACGTTGCGGTATGTACGAATCTCGTCCCCTGCACGGGCATCTCGCTGCCGTTTTTCAGCTACGGCGGTACCGCGCTGCTCATCCAGATGGGGGAGGCGGGGATACTGCTGAGCATATCGCGGGAGAACCCCTGCGCGGCCTACGCGCCGCGGGAACTCTGTAAAACCGTAAAAAATCAAAAAATCGAGGAATGACCTATGCGTTTTCTGTTTGCCTGCGGCGGCACCGCGGGCCATGTAAATCCCGCCGTCGGCGTGGCCGGGCGGATCCGCGAGCTTCTGCCGGAGAGCGAAATTTTGTTCATCGGCGCTCTCGGCAAAATGGAAATGGAGCTTGTCCCCCGCGAGGGGTACGAGATCCGCGGCGTTCCGGTGAGCAATCTGAGCCGGTCGCTCTCGGTGGAGGGCATCAGGCACAATATAAAATTTGTCTCCGATCTCATCAAGTCCGGCCCGGCGTGCCGGAAGATCATCGAGGAATTTAAGCCGGACGTCGTTATCGGCACCGGCGGGTACGTCTGCTACCCGGTGCTGCATGAGGCGGCAAAGCTCGGCATCCCCACCGTCGTGCACGAGAGCAACGCCGAACCCGGTCTTACGACACGCCAGCTGGAAAAGTGCGTGGATAAGATCATGGTCGGCTTTGCCGAGGCGCGGGAAAACTGTACGCAACCCGAAGAGGGCGTCGTGGCCGGCACGCCGGTTCGTCTAGGGTTCATGCGCTCGGATAAGACCGCTGCCCGCCGGGCGCTCGGCATTGCCGAGGACGAACCGCTCGTCGTTTCCGTTTGGGGCAGTCTCGGCGCAACGGAAATGAACAAGACCGTCGCGCGCATGATCGCTCTCGCCATGGACGGCGCGGAGCGCCCCTTCCGGCTCGTCCACTCGGCGGGCAAGCGCGGCATAAAGAGCATGACGGAGTATATGAGCGAAGAGCTCGGCCTCTCCGACTGGAAGGAAGCCGGGTTTGACGTGGTGGACTATATTTATGATATGCCTCTTCTCATGGCAGCGGCGGACATCGTCCTCTGCCGGAGCGGCGCGTCCACGCTTGCGGAGCTCACCGCCATCGGCAAACCGGCGATCCTCGTTCCCAGTCCGAACGTGGTGAATAACCATCAGGAGAAAAATGCCCGCGTGCTCGAGCGCGGCGGCGGCGCCGTCGTGCTGCTCGAGAGCGACGCCGGAGCCGACGTGATGCTCTCCACGATCAACGGGCTTTTGAGCGATAAGGAAAAGCTCGCCGAAATGGAAGAGCATATGCGCGATCTTGCCGTGGAGAACGCTACCGACGAGATCACGTCCATCGTCCTCTCTCTCGCCTCCGGGGAGTAATTTGGCAAACGGCGCTTTCTCTGCATAGTATGGCTTGAAAATGCTGTGCGGGGGAAGAACTATGAGTATATGGCATATAACCGGCGGGTCGCCGCTTCGCGGACAGATCCGCGTACAGGGCTCAAAGAACGCGGTTTTGCCGGTGATCGCGGCGTCGCTTCTCTGCGGCGCGGAAACGGAGCTGCTCAACTGCCCGAATCTGAGCGATGTTGACGCGGCGATGGACATTCTCCGCTATCTCGGCTGCACCGCGGCGCGCTGCGGCGACGCTCTCTGCATCGATACGACCGCGCCCGCGCGGTGCGATATTCCGCGCGAGCTGATGCACCGGATGCGCTCCTCCGTGATATTTCTCGGCCCGCTGCTCGCCCGCTTCGGCGAGGCGGAGGTATCGCTCCCCGGCGGCTGCGAGCTCGGCCCGCGGCCGATCGATCTCCATCTGCACGCCCTGCGGCTTCTGGGCGCGGAGATCGAGGAGGGAGAGGACAGCATCGTGTGCCGGGCTTCGCACCTTCGCGGCGCGGAGATATCGCTTGCGCTGCCGAGCGTCGGCGCAACGGAAAACGCCATGATCGCCGCCTGCGCGGCGGAGGGGGCGACCGTCATCTATAACGCCGCCCGCGAGCCGGAGATCGAAACGCTGCAAAGCTATCTTTGCGCGCTCGGCGCGGACGTATCCGGCGCAGGGTCGCCCGTCATCCGGATCACCGGCTTTTCCCCGCGCTCTCACGCGGGACTTCGCATCCCGCCCGACCGGATCGCCGTTGCAACATATCTCTGCTGCACGGCGTGCGCCGGCGGGGAGATCGAGCTTACCGCCGCCGCGCCCGGACAGATCGTTCCCGTGCTTGACGCGCTTCGCGCGATGGGCTGCGCCGTGAGCACGCACGGAGATCGCATACATATGACCGCCCACGGCCGCCCGGCCTCGCCCGGCGCGATCGTCACAAGGCCCTATCCCGGTTTCCCGACGGACGCAGCGCCGCTGCTGATGGCGGCGTCGCTCCGGTGCACAAGACCGGCGATGTTTATTGAGAACATTTTCTCCGGCCGCTACCGCCATGCCGAGGAGATGCGCGCTCTCGGCGCGCAGATCGTCCTGCGCGGGCCGATGGCGCTTGTGACCGGCGTGGAAACGCTGCATGGCGCTTCCATGAAAAGCCCCGACCTTCGCGGCGGAGCGGCGCTCGTGGCCGCGGCGCTCGGAGCGGAAGGGGAAAGTACCGTGACAGACGCCGGTCACATCCTGCGCGGTTACGAATCGCTGGACGAGACACTGCGCTCGCTCGGAGCATCGGTCTGGCGCGAGAAAGCATAGAGCAACACCACACAAAAGGAGCAGAACATGGCATCGGAAATGGAATTCAGTCAGCACAATAAAGTAAAGCGCCGCAGCCCGTGGCATGGGCCGATGGTCCTCGTTTTGCTTTTCTTTGTCGTTATCCTGATTATGAGCTTGGCGTTCCGCGTCTCGAAGATCGAGGTCATCAACGCCTCGGAGTATACCGACGAGGAGATCATCAACGCCTCCGGCGTTGAGCGCGGCGCGAACCTCTTTTTTGTGGACCGCTTCAAGGCGGCGAGCATGATCTTTTCCGACCTGCCGTATATGGACACCGTGAGCATCACGCGGCAGCTCCCGAACAAGATCATCATTCAGGCGGAGGGCTCGGCGCCCGCGGCGTATATGGTCATTGACGAGGAGTACTGGCTGCTCGACCGCAGCGGGAAAATGCTCGGCACGACCGATTCCCTCACGGCGGGGAAGTATCCGGAGATCCGCTCGCTCGAACCGATGACGGTGCTCGAGGGGGAGGATATGCTTGTGGAAGGAACCAATGCCGAACGCCTTGCCGTGCTGCAGACGATCCTCCCGGCGCTCCGCGCGGAGGACGTTTCCTCGCTCGTGGAATGGATCGATCTCCGCGATCCCGCAAACCCCTCGCTGCGCTACGACGGCCGTCTCACGGTCTATCTCGGCGCGGAGGGAGAGATGCTCTACCGCATCGCCATGCTTAAAAACGTCGTTTCCCAGCTCGCCGCGGAGGACGCCGGAACGCTCTATTATACGAACGGCAGCGCCTGGACTTTCAGCCCGGACTGAGCAGAATGGCGGTTTTCTTTTCAAATTTGTTACAAAAACCAGCCGCAGGTCAACATAATGCTGTTGACCTGCGGTTAAAAACGTTATAAAATGACAAGAGTATGAGTATAAACCCCAAATAGGAACCGGGAGGGTATATAGAATGGCAATCACCAAAGACGCGGAGAACGTTGTCACCATCAAAGTCATCGGCATCGGCGGCGCCGGCAACAATGTTGTCAACCGCATGGCGGCCGGCGATACGAAGGGCGTGGAGTTCATCGCGGTCAATACCGATAAACAGGCTCTCGCTGTTTCCGGCGCGAAGCAGACCATCCAGATCGGCGAAAAGCTGACGCACGGCCAGGGCGCGGGCTCCGACCCCGATGTCGGCAAGCGCGCCGCCGAGGAGAGCCGCAACGCCATCGCCGAGGCGCTCGAGGGTACCGATATGGTATTTCTCACCGCCGGTATGGGCGGCGGCACCGGCACGGGCGCGGCTCCGGTCGTGGCTGAGGCCGCGAAGGATGCCGGCATCCTCACCGTCGGCGTTGTGACGCGTCCGTTCTCCTGGGAGGGCCGCCGCCGCGCGCTGCAGGCGCAGCAGGGCGTCAGCGAGCTGATGGGCCGCGTGGACAGCCTCCTCATCATCCCGAACGACCGTCTGAAATACGCCAGCCCCGAGAAGGTCACGCTGGCCAACGCTTTCGAGATCGCGGACGACGTGCTCATCAAGGCCGTGAGCAGCATTTCCGAGCTCATCAAGAACACCGGCTTCATCAACCTCGACTTTGCCGACGTGACCGCCGTTATGAAGGGCGCCGGTCTCGCGCACATGGGCGTGGGCCGTGCCGCCGGCAAGAACAAGGCGGAGGATGCCGCGAAGATGGCCGTTTCCAGCCCGCTGATGGAGACCTCTATCGACGGCGCGCGCGGCGTGCTCATCAACATCACCGGCTCCAAGGAAATGGGGCTCGACGATGTCGAGGCGGCCGCCATGCTCGTGCAGGGCGCGGCGCATCCGGAAGCCAACATCATCTTCGGCGCGAGCTTTGACGATTCTCTCGATGACGAGATCGTCGTTACCGTCATCGCCACCGGCTTTGACGAGAAAAAGCCCGAGACCGTCAAGATCGAGGAGCCGCGCGACGCAAACCTCTTCACCGACGCGCGCGAGCGCGCCGAGAGCCAGAAGGAGCCCGCGGCGGTTCCCGCCCCGGAAGAGGACGGCGAGGATCCGTTCGACACGATCTTCAAGATCTTCAACAAGTAATTTCATACGAAAAAGCATCCGGCGAGATTTCTCTCCGGATGCTTTTTTCATTCCGCCGGGAGCGCCGCGATATCCGAAACGGAAATTTCGTACGCCGTCCGGCGCACTGCCTGCCCGTCGAGATTTTTTATGTACTCGCGGCTCTGGATGCGCCCGAGCAGATGTACGCGCGTACCGACATCCCAGAGCGCGGCCCGGCGCGCGTTCTGCCCCCATACGATGCAGGGAAGATAGTCGCTTCGCCCGTAGAGCCGGTTGACCGCGAGCATCAGATCGCAGATCTCCCGTCCCATCGGCGTAGTGCGGCGGTTCGGGCTTTTGCAGAGCGTGCCCGTCAGCTCGACCTCGTTGACCCATACGGGCGTCTCCGGCGGAGACAGCTCACGGGCAAACACACTGATGACGAGCTTGCTGCCCTCGCCGCTGTGGTTGTTGAATGAGCGCACCTCGCCCGTAATGCGGATGAGCCCCGCGCGTGACGGCTTGAGCTCCGGCAGAAGCTCCTCGCGGAGAAGAACGTTGATCGTGTCCACCGTTCCCGAGAGCCGCGCGACCTCCAGCGGAAACGTGTAGAACGGTTCGAGACGGCTGGCGTGGGAAAAAACCGGGGAAGAAAGCGGCGTGCCGCAGAGAATGACGCGATTATTGGTTTGCATTTCATCCATTTGTAACACCTCGCCATAGCCTATTCACTCGCCGGGGGCAAAATACCTTGTTTCTTTGACGCGCGTGTGATATGATGCAGACATCAATAAGAAGGAAAGGCAGAACATCATGGATATAAAAGACATTCTTGCCCGCTGCGACCATACGCTCCTCCGCACCGACTGCACCGCCGCGGAGATCCGCGCTCTGTGCGATGACGCGATCCGCTTCGGCTGCGCTTCCGTGTGTATCCCGCCCGCGCATGTGGCGGGAGCCAAGCGGTATGTAAACGGACAGATGAAGATCTGCACCGTCATCGGCTTTCCGAACGGCTACAACACCACCGCCGCCAAGGTCTTTGAGACCGAGGACGCCGTGAAAAACGGCGCGGACGAGATCGATATGGTCATCAATCTCGGCATGGTGAAGGACAAGTGCTGGGACATGCTGCTTGACGAGATCGTCCGCATCAAGGCGGCGTGCGGCGGAAAGCTCCTCAAGGTCATCATCGAGTGCTGCCTGCTCACGGACGAGGAAAAGATCAAGCTCTGCGAGATCGTCTCGGCGAGCGGCGCGGAGTATATCAAGACCTCCACCGGCTTCTCGAAGGGCGGCGCGACGTTTGACGACGTGGCGCTCATGCGCGCGCACTGCGCTCCCTCCGTCAAAGTCAAGGCCGCGGGAGGCATCTCGTCCGTCGAGGATGCCGAACACTTCATCGAGCTCGGCGCGGAGCGCCTCGGCACGAGCCGCATCGTGAAGATCGCCAAGCAGCTCGAAGCGGAAAAAACGGAATAAAAAAAGAAACGGGAAAGAAACGATTCTTTCCCGTTTCAGTCTGTCGAAAAAGTCCGGCTTTGGCTGGGCTTTTTCTACAGGCCGAGAATGCTTTGTGTATTCTCAAGGGCTTTGACGCGGTATGAGGGAATTTCCGCCCGGCAGAACCGCGTGTGCTTTTATCGATCGACGCAAATCAGGGTAAATGTAAAAATTATAAGCCGACAGGCAAAGGAACAGAAGCCATAAAGCTGCGCCGATCCACGATATGATTTTTTTCATTGGAATCCCTCATCTTTCCTGTTCGTTCTTTATCTTGCCGCATATTCCTGCAGATAGCGGGCGCGTGCCGGATGACGGAGCTTGCGAAGCGCTTTTGCCTCGATTTGGCGGATACGCTCACGCGTAACGAGAAACGATTCGCCGACTTCCTCCAACGTCCGCTCGCGCCCGTCGAAAAGACCGAAACGCATGCAGATGACAGTGCGTTCCCGTTCCGTAAGTGTTGAGAGCGCTTTTCTCATATCTTCGCTCAATGCGTTCATGAGTGTCCTGGATTTGGGGGCGGCATCTTCGCTGACGGCGAGAAAATCGCCGACGGTGCTTTCACCGTCCTCACCGACAGGCGCATCGAGGGATACCGTGTCAGAGATCAGCTGCGAAAGCGAACGAACGCGTTCGGTATCGCAGCCGATGTTAGCGGCGAGCTCCTCAACGGTCGGCTCACGTCCAAGTTCAAGCGTGAGCCGCTGGAGTGCCGTGCGATATCGGTTCAGCGTTTCATGCATATGTACCGGAAGCCGGATTGTACGGCTCTGGTCAGCGATCGCTCGCGTAATGGATTGGCGTATCCACCGCGTTGCATAAGTCGAAAATTTGAAACCGAGATGGGGATCAAACTTCTGCACGGCCCGCATCAAACCGAGATTCCCCTCCTGGATAAGATCAGAGAGTGGGAGACCGCGATTTACATAGCGCTTGGCGATCGAGACGGACAGCCGCAGATTTGCCTCGATCATCCTGTTCCGCGCCGCCTCGCTGCCCGCGGCGGCCGCAGCAAGCTCGACTTCTTCCACCGCTGTCAGCAGCGCATGCCTTCCGCTCTCCCGCAGGTAAAGCCCGAGAGAGTCTGTAATATCACCTGTTTCCGCGGCGCTTTCTACATCTGCTAACGCTTCTTCGCTGATCTCTTCCACGGCCCGAAGCTCGTCTGCGCTCGGCGCAGTGAGACCATCGGTTCCCGTTTCTGTTATTTGCTCCTCCATATTGCGTCCTCCGATCGTTTTTCAGGGCCCTCTATTTTTATTATATCATTTTGCATATGGTGTTATGTAAACCAACGAGCATTTACGACAAAATTTACAGTTTCTTAACTTTTTCAGATCGCCCCGATTTTGTAAAGCAGGGGGAAAAGTGAGGATTTTCTTTTCGCTTTCTCTTGACATTTCTGTTTCCGGCAGCTATAATATCCCTGCTTAAAAGAAAGCAGATCGTTTCCGGTCTCACCCGGCCGCCCAGGGCGCGCCGCGGTCAACATTTTTCGGCTCTGTCTTATATGGGGGCCGGAGTGTGCGGATGCGGTTTGCGTATCCGCTTTTTTGCATGCATGGAAAGGCGCGAGAGCGCCGGCGACTTATTTGGAGGTGTTTAACGATCGCTACCCAGAATCATTTGCTCAACGAAGAGATCCGCGAACCGGAAGTTCGCCTGATCAGTGAAGAAGGCGAGCAGCTCGGCGTTATGTCCGGCGAGCAGGCGCTCCGCATCGCTGAAGAGCGGGAGATGGACCTTGTTCTGATCTCTCCGCAGGCAAAGCCGCCCGTGTGCAAGATCATGGACTACGGCAAATTCCGCTTTGAGCAGACCAAAAAGGAAAAGGAAGCCCGCAAGAATCAGCGCATCATTGAAATCAAGGAGATCCGCATGTCCCCGGGCATCGGCGAGAACGATTTCAATACCAAGCTGAAAAACGGACAGAAATTCCTTCTGGACGGCGACCGGCTGAAGGTCACGGTGCGTTTCCGCGGCCGTGAAATGGCGCACACCAACATTGGCGAGCAGCTCCTCACGAGCTTTGCCGCCCAGTGTGCCGAGATCGCCACCATGGACAAAAACCCCAAAATGGAGGGACGGAATATGTTCATGTTCCTTTCCCCCAAGGCCCCCGACAAACAAGCAAACAAAAAGTAAAGGAGATATTCCGAGATGCCGAAACTGAAATCGCACAGCGGCGCGAAGAAGAGATTCAATCTCACCAAGACCGGCAAGGTCAAGCGCGCCCACGCTTTTAAGAGCCACATTCTCAACAAGAAGAGCACCAAGCGCAAGAGAGGCCTCCGTCAGGGCGCCTACGCGGACGCCACCACCGCGCCCACGATCAAGCAGATGATTCCGTACAAATAAGGAGGACTGAAAGATGGCCAGAGTCAAAGGCGCGATGATGACGCGCAAGAGAAGAAATAAAAAGCTGGGTCTTGCCAAGGGTTATTGGGGAAACAAGTCCCGTCACTATAAGATGGCTAACCAGCAGCTGATGAAGTCCGGCCGTTACGCTTACGTCGGCCGCAAGCTCAAGAAGCGCGACTTCCGTCAGCTGTGGATCACCCGTATCAGCGCCGGCTGCAAGATGAACGGCATGAACTACTCCACCTTCATGCACGGTCTGAAGAAGGCCGGTATCGATATGAACCGCAAGATGCTCTCCGAGCTCGCGATCCACGATGCCGCCGCTTTCACCGCTCTGTGTGAGAAGGCCAAGGCGAGCCTTTAATTTCACACAACGATAAAAACACGCTGCTTTTCAACGAAGCGGCGTGTTTTTCGCTGTTGCTATTTCCCGGTTCCTGTGGGATAATAGAATAAATGAGGGAAATAAGGAGGAATCCGTCCATGGCATTCTGCACGAACTGCGGTGCAAAGCTCGCTGATGACGCGAAATTCTGCACCGAATGCGGTGCAAAGGTTGAACCCCTGCCGTCCGAACCGGTCACCGAACCGGTCACCGAACCGGCAACGACTCCGGCGTCCGCGAGCGACGCGGCTCCGGCGAACGACTATACCCGGCCCGTGAGCGACTATACTTACACTCCGCCGTCGAACGGCTATACCTATACCCCGACCGGGCAAAACACCGCCTCTTCCGGCTCATACTCGCCGGAAATACCACGCAATACCTATTCCTATGACCCCGCCGCGGCCAGCACCGGCGGCACGCAGCCGCCGCGCCCGCCGCACGATATTCCCGGCGGCAGCCAGCCGCAGAAGAGAAAGATGTCCTTCCTGCCGTTTCTGCTCATCGCCATTGGTGTTGCGGCGCTTGTGTTCCTGCTGATCAGCTTTTTTGGGAGTGAAAGTGATGCGGACGATCCGACCTATGGCGTATATGTTGCTTCCTACGGAACCTTTGCGGGAAGCCGTATCGAGATCGAGGATATGTGGCCGAACGGATTTACCATCGAGCTGCTTTCCAAAAATAAATGCCGCGTGACAGTCAATGGCGAGACCGAAACTTGCCGGTATAAGCTGGAAAACAACGGAGAGATCGAGATTGATCTTCGGGGCGATGAAGACCTAGAGGGCCGGCTTGTGGATAACCGTCTTACGCTCGAAGACGTTATGGATTCCGGCGTCGATCTGGTGTTTTATAAAGAGGGGACGGTTGCCCCGGCGGTCGAAGTGCCTGCCGTGACGGAGGCTCCGGCAATTGATACACCGGTCGCTACCGCAGCGCCAATCGATTCGGACTATGCCTGGTGGGATGGCGACTGGTACGGCTGGTGGGTCATCTATGAAGGCGGCGGAGATTATGCCGATCTGGAGTCTTATTGCTACGATGCCTGCGCCACGATCTCCGTATATGGTGACACGGGCCTCGTGGATCTCTGGGACGAGGACTGCGCGGAAGGCATGAACATCGGCTATATCGATGTGGCCTTTGAGCCTGGTACGACGGACAAAGGCCGCATGGTCTCCGTAAGCGGGGATTTCTACGACGATGAGATCGCCGCGAGAGACTGGGTCGTTGATCCCGGCGACTCGATCGTCAGCCGGTTTGACTCCATGATCCTGATCGACGGCATGTACTATGAGGACGGCAACAGCTCGAACTGGATCCATTATTATGTGTTTCTTCGCCCGTGGGGCATGAGCTGGGAGGACGTGCGCAGCGACTCCTGCTATGATATGCCCTATGACAACATGTTGCCGCTCGGTTACGATAGCTGGTATGTGCCGCATATGAACGACGCCATGCCGTCGTATATCGATCTCGATCGCGGCGAAGCCGCCTGACAGAACAACACGCAAAGACGGAGTGGGGAAGACCCGCTCCGTCTTTTTTTACCGGTTGTCATCCGGCGCCGGACGGTGTAAAATGCCAGATATGGAAACAACGGAGAAAAAGAAAATAACGTTCCGGCCGCTCTGGAGGCTGTGTCCGGCGCGCCATGCGGTGCTGCTCATTTCGCTCGCGTGGCTCGCGGCGTACTTTCTGCTGCGCGAAAACAGGGCGGTGATGAACTTTCTTTGCAAAGCGCTCGTGCGCCCGTGGCACGCCTTTGCGGGAAGGCTCTTTTCCGCCGTGCCGTTTTCCGTAACGGAGTGGGTCATCCTCTTCCTTGCGGCGCTCGGCGTCGTGCTGCTCGTCCTTCTGATCGTGCAGCTCATCCGGCGGCGGTGGGTGAAGGCTTACCGCACGGGGATAACGATCCTTTCCGTCTCGGCGGCGATGTTTGCGCTCTTCTGTCTCTGGTGGGGCGTGCTGTATTATTCCGACAGCTTCACCGAACAGGCGGGGCTGGAACGGCGCGATATCTCTGTGCATGAGCTGGAGACCGTTACCCGATATTTCGCTGAACAGGCGAGCTCGGCGGGCGAGCATGTAGAGCGCGGCGAAGACGGCGTGTTTTCTGCCGACAAGAGCGACATCTTCTGGCGCTCTGCGGATATCTACGGGGGCGCGGAGCAGATCTTCCCGTGCCTTGCTGCCCCGGCGGTGCGGGCAAAGCCTGTGCTGCTCTCGCGGCTTTTGAGCTATATCCGCTATACCGGCTTCTTTTTCCCCTATACGGCGGAGGCGAATCTCAACGCCGATTCGCCCGCGTGCCTGCTGCCGTCCACGATCGCGCACGAGCTGGCGCATCTGCGCGGCGTTGCGCGCGAGGACGAGGCAAACTTCTGCGCCGTCGTCGCGTGCATGGAAAGCGGCGATGAGGATTACCGCTATTCCGGCGCGCTGCTTGCCTATATCTATCTCGGAAACGCCCTCTACAGCGCCGACTACGACGCCTGGCGCGAGGTATATTCCACACTCAGCGAGAACGTGCGCGCCGATCTGCGCGCGAACAATGACTACTGGGCGCGGTTTGAAACGTCCGCGGCGGACGTGTCCGAAAAGGTGTATGAATCGTTTCTGCAAACCTACGGCGACGACCGCGGCATGCAGAGCTACGGCGCGTGTGTCGATCTTCTGACGGTATATTACTTAGACACGGAATGAGGGGCTCCTTTGTGCAAAGGGAGCTGTCAGCGATGCTGACTGAGGGATTGCAAACTCCGAAACTTTGGGAAACTTATAGAAAAAGGCTTCTCCCCAATTGAGGGAGACGCCTTTTATAGAGTCGCCTTATCAAATATCGAGCCTGCAAGAGCCATATAGAGTCGCCTTATCAAATATCGAGCCTGCAAGAGCCAGCGCACTTATGGCAATGATAACAGCTATGCCAGATCCGATCAGTCCAATCAGGCTGCAGACGAAGCCACCTGTCCGAATTCCCTCCGTGTTACCAGCTTTTTTTGCCTGACCAGCCAATACGAGACCGATTATGCCGAGTATAATGCCAACCAGAGCTCCAACCCCAAAAAACCAGCAGACGATTGCACAAATTCCTAAAACAAGCGAGGCTACGGCTTTGCCGTGCATGACAGAAGTTTCCATTGCGATTCTCTCCTCTGTTTATTTTGTGTTTACATTATACAGTTGAGAACGGTAAAAAACAACTGTGCAATATATATATCACTTCTTGTGCAGGATGATGAAAATGCCTCTCCTACAAGGATGAAATTTACCTTGTCAAGAGAGGCCAAAATGGGTTTATTCCAGCGCTAAGCCCCAGTAGATCGGCTCCGCGCCGTTGAGCCCCATGAGAAACGGTTCGTCGCCCGCGCGCGCGGGGAGCGCTTCACACACCCGTCCGTCGTCCACGGCGTAAATGTCGCCGTGCTCGCCGCAGAAAAACTCCCCGGTAACGGAGAAGAGCTTGAGAATCCCGTCGCTGTACTTTGCGTGGGGGATACCGTCAAGCCACATCTCGCGGCGTGCGCGGAATTCCTCCGCCGTGATCTTCCGGCGGACGGCCGGAAGCGGCACGCTTGAGCGGTAGGATACCGTTCTGGCGTGCATCGTGAGCGCGTACCAGCACCGAAGCGTCGCGCTCGCCGGGCAGAGATACGCCGGCTCGCCTCCCGCAGCGGCGAACACCACCGCCCGGCCATAGCCCTGGCCGCGATATTCCGGCCTTGTCGCTACGGCGAAAATGTACCGGACGGCGCCGAACGGCACGGCGTACGCCGCGGCGACGACGGTACCGTCTTCCTCGATCACGCTCGCCATGCCGGGCTGGTAGACATTCTGAAAAAACGCGTCGATATATTCGTCCGTATCGCCGAACACCTCGCGCCAGAGCGCCTTGAGCGCATTCTCGTCGCCCTTGCGGGACGGACGCGGCGTCATGTTTCGTCCTCCTGCCAGAGAGCGGTGAATTTATCGATCATGAACATCGGATACCATTCCTCTTTCGCTTTTCGCAGACCGGGGATGCCCATATCTTCCTCGCGGTTGAGATACCGGATCTCCGGGAAATCCTTTTGCAGATGGCGGGCAAACTCCCGCGCGATCATCGGATACGCGCCGGGAAGATCGTCGAGCGCTTTTTCAAAATGGACGTCGATTGTGTCGCTGCCGAGCCGTTCCCCGGCGGTGAACGCCGCCGGTCTGCCGTCGGCATAGAGAATGCCGCCGGTCATGCCGAGCCCGTCCCAGTACTGAAACATCCGCTCGATCGCCTCGTTTTCCTCTGCATTGCCGCCGTTCTTTTCGGCGTCCCAGCTTTGGAGAAGACTGCGGCAGTCGTCAAATCCGGCGGGAGAAAGCGCTTCATAGCGCCAGTCGTGCGCTGTCTCAAAGCGGTTGCAGAAATTGCGCTTGCCGTGGAGCTTCTTTCCGGAGAGCGTGGCGAACGATTCAACGGAATAGATATAGTCCGCGTCGTCCCGGTCCTCAAAAAACCGGAACCGTCCCGGCAGAGCGGCCTCGAGCGCGGCGCGCTGCGGCGCGGTCACGCCTTCGAGATAGAGCGGCCGCCCCTGCTCCGCGGCACGCGCGCGGAGCGCGTCAATGGCGGGGACGAGATCGCCCCGGCCGGAGGGGTAGGCGTAGAAAGCGCCCTTGGAGCAAAGGTATTCAATGCCCAGCCGCTCGCCGAGAACGGCAACATTGCGGCGGCAGAGAATGTCCCAGAGAAATACGTTTCCGAAGCTGTCCGAGGAGCTTTTGGAGTTTTCCCGGGAAAGCGCTTCGTCAAACAAAGGCTTGTGCTGCAGCTCAATGGGCTGAAATTCGCTCATAAAAATGACCTTTCCGTTTGTTAGTTTGTTATTTATAGAGCCGCTCGCAGACGCGCTTTGCCTCGCTGCGCAGGGATCGCAGGTCGGCGAACGTCTCCGGGCGTTTGGTGATGTCGCGCAGCAGCGCGGACGGATGGTAGATCGCCATGGCGCGGGCGCTTTCAATGTCGAACCACTGCCCATGCTCGCGGGTGATGCGAAAGTCCGGCTTGATGACCGCCATCGCGGCAATGCGCCCGAGACAGACGATGAGCTTCGGACGGATCAGATCGCGCTGCGCGTCCAGCCAGTGACGGCACGCCGCCTGCTCCTCGTTGAGCGGGTCGCGGTTGTGCGGCGGACGGCATTTGACGATGTTCGCAATATATACGCGCGAACGGTCGAGATCGATCATTTCAAGCATATCGTCGAGCAGCTTACCGGCGGGGCCGACGAACGGCTCACCCTGCAGATCCTCCTGCTCGCCCGGACCCTCGCCGATGAACATCAGCTCGCTCTCGGGATCGCCGACGCCGAAAACGACGTTGTGCCGCCCCTGTGAAAGCGGGCAGTCCCGGCAGGAGAGACATTCTCTTTGCAGTTTGTCCATCGCTTCCATGATCATCACACTCCATATAGAAGTATGTTATCACGCTTCGATAGAAAAGGCAACGCCGGATTCGCTCTCACGGAGCTGGCGGTACTTTTTTTGATCGGAACGACGAGAATGACGGCGGTGAGGATATCGGATGCCGGCATGGAGCAAATAACACCGTCCGGCCCAAACCAGACGGGGAGCAGCGAGCGGCAGCCGCCGAAAAAGCAGTGCGGCGGGACGGTAAAGCCCGTCCCGCCGCTTGCCTTGTTAAAAAGGCAAAGAGAGACGCCGTGAGGCGTCTCCCTTTGGGGATGCGGTTATATTAAGAGAGGCGGAAACATCACACTTTGAAGTCCACAGAGGTGGAACCCTTGTCTTCTTGCACGAACTCGTAGTCCTTGCCGGGCAGGATGGCGTTGAGCGCGATACCGACGATGGAGCCGACGGCGATACCGGAGAAGCTCACGATGCCGATCTTGATGGGGGCGGTGTAGGTGATGCCGATCGCGAGGACGAGGATGAGCGCGGCGATGATGATGTTGCGGGTGTTGGAGAAGTCCACGTTGTTTTCCACGACGTTGCGCACGCCGACCGCGGAGATCATGCCGTAGAGGACGAGGGACACGCCGCCGATCGTGGCGGTGGGCATTGCGGAGACGAGAGCGGCGAACTTCGGGCAGAAGGACACGACGATCGCAAACACTGCGGCGATGCGGATGACGGCGGGGTCGTATACACGGGTCAGGGCGAGAACGCCGGTGTTTTCGCCGTAGGTGGTGTTGGCCGGAGCGCCGAAGAGCGCGGCGAGAGAGGTCGCAAGACCGTCGCCGAGGAGCGTGCGGTGGAAGCCGGGATCGACCATGTAGTTCTTGCCGACCGTGGAGGAGATGGCGCAGACATCGCCGATGTGCTCGACCATCGTGGCGAGAGAGAGCGGGACGATCGTGAAGATGGCGCTCACGAGAAGACCGCTGTTGAAGTCGGCAGCGGAGAACAGGGAGAACACAGTGCGCTCGCCGTGGATGGGCAGACCGATCCAGGCGGCCTCACTGACGGTCTCGACAACATGGGCGCGGGCGGCGGGGTCAACGATCAGCGCAAAGACGTAGGAGCCGAGGACGCCGAGCAGGATGGGGATGATCTTGATCATGCCCTTGCCCCACATATTGAAGCCGATGACGATCGCGATGGCGACGACGGCGACGAGCCAGTTGGCAGAGCAGTTGGTGATCGCGGAGGAGGAGAGCGTCAGGCCGATGGCGATGATGATGGGGCCGGTGACGATCGGGGGGAAGAAACGCATGACTTTCTTCACGCCGAAGGCCTTGAAGAGCGTGGAGAGGACGACGTACATGAGACCCGCCGCCGCGACGCCGACGCAGGCGTAAACGAGAAGCTCGGGTTCCTTGTTGGGGGCGATGGCCTGATAGCCGCCGATGAACGCGAACGAGGAGCCGAGGAACGCGGGGATTTTGCCCTTGGTGAGCAGATGGAAGAGCAGCGTGCCGAGACCGGCGAAGAGCAGCGTGGTGGCAACGTCCAGACCGGTGAGCGCCGGGACAAGGACGGTCGCGCCGAACATGGCGAACATGTGCTGCAGTCCGAGCACCAGCATGCGCGGCTTGCCGAGGGCGCGCGCGTCGTAAATGGGTTCGGATCCGATTTGTTTCTTTGTCATAATCGTTCTCTCCTTATAAAAATTTATTCTTTCTCATAAATGGAAACGCCCGTTTCGCCGTCGCACTCGGCGAGGCGCACCGCGACGATTTCGCGCAGGGAGGTGGGGATGTTCTTGCCGACAAAATCCGGCTTGATCGGAAACTCGGCGTGGCCGCGGTCGATGAGCGCAAAGAGCTGGATGCGCGCCGGACGGCCGAGGGAGATGAGCGCATCGATGGCTGCGCGGGCGGTGCGGGTCGTAAAAATAACGTCGTCACAGAGCACAACGGTCATCCCCTTTACATCAAAGGGAATGTGCGTGTCCGAAACGACGGGCGCATCGGCAACGAGCGTGAGATCGTCCCGATAAAGCGTGATATCCAGTTTTCCGACCGGGACGC
>ENA-UEQL01000701-UEQL01000701.1-human-gut-metagenome-genome-assembly--contig:-NODE-701-length-24155-cov-7.855927_pt1 | contig 24155 bp, 20 predicted proteins | sample MGYA00242905_ERZ507926 | MGnify/ENA primary metagenome ERZ507926 (study PRJEB26167, sample SAMN06115531) | human gut metagenome | host: Homo sapiens | place: China:Henan | collected 2015-09-09 | study...
CCGGATGCGCAGTTACTGGCCTATCAGCGTATCATCGATCAGTCCGATTTAATACTGACGGTTTTTGACAGCGGGGCGTCCGCGGCAGGCCCTGCCGAGGAAAAGGCTCTTGCCTATGCGCTTGTCAGCCGCAAGCCGGTGCTCAACCTTGATCCCTACACTTTAGCAGTGAGCAGAATAGATAAGCGTGCCGATAAATGAAATTATCCCTGAGTGGTCTAAGCTATAGGCGCTTACGAACCATCCGGAAGGATCGGCATGTAGATTGCTTTCTTTGACGAAGGCTGACCCGCTTTTCCAACAGAAAGCCGGCATAGTAATCAGATGACAAAGGGTCTATTGAAAAATAGACTCACAAAAGACGCAGGGGCAAAGGACCGGAGAAAGGTCTTTTGCCCCTGCGTTTGTTCAAACGAGTTACTATTTTGTGGAAATTATTTGTGTACGAGAGGGTGCTTATTTAATTTACTGGATTGCGTCCTTGAGAGCCTTTCCGGGCTTGAAGGTAGGTGCCTTGGACGCGGGGATGTTGATCTCGGCTCCGGTAGAGGGATTCCTGCCGATGCGGGCGGCGCGCTCTTTGACCTCGAAAGAGCCGAAACCAACCAACTGCACTTTATCGCCGGATTTCAGCGCACTCTCCGTGGCGGTGAGGAAAGCGGTCAACGCAGCCTCACAGTCTTTCTTGGAAAGACCGCTGGTCTCGGCCATTGCGGCGATCATTTCAGTCTTGTTCATGATGTGTTCTCTCCTGTTGTCATATATTTTAGTCTGGGATGTGACGGTATTATATCGAAAGTGTCAGAATTTTGCAATACGGCGTCGCAAACTCCTTCCATCAATGTCGAGACGCTGGGAGATACACTTGGCGGAGGAACCGGAACCGACAGCGTAATAGATGCTATTATAGTATGGCGGGCATGAAGAGGAGCATCGAGAAATGGAATGGATCACTGTATCGAAGGATACGGATGACTATCCTACTCGATCGGGAATCTTGTTCAGGCAATCTCTGCCGTCTTGTGATAGGGATCCAGGAAAGGCGCGGGAGCCTTTCTGTAAGTGACAAGGCTGACGACCACCAGTGCGGCGGCGCAGGCGATAGCGCCTGGCACCGTGGGACCAAGGCCAAAGGGGGTGCCGATAAGCTTCCAACCAACGCACACCACAAAGCCCGCTGCCATGCCGGAGATAATGCCGGCCTTGGTGGCCTTCTTCCAGTACAGGGCTGCGAAGGCAGGCAGACCCGCGGCGGCGGCATAGAAGCTCCAGGCGAACATGAGGATGTTATAGGCATTCTTGATGTACAGAGCGATGACCAGTGCGCCCAGTGGCAGGACGAAGGCAAACACGCGGGTCAAGCGCAGTTCCTTCTTCTCGGGGATATCGGGCTTGAAGACCTTATAAATATCGTGGACACAGGTCTGGACGGAGACGATGAGATAGCTGTCCGCCGTGGACATGATGACCGACAGGATACCCGCCAGAGCAAGACCCGTCAGGCCCACCGGCAGAATCTCAATGGCCAGGGCGGGCACCACGGCGTCGGTGGAGCCATATTGGGCGATCTTATCGGCGCTGACCAGCTGATGGGCCACCACACCCATAAACCACACCAGAGGGATGGTGAGCCCGTAGACGAAAGTACCCAGGAACAGGCCCTCTCTGGCAGCCTTTTGGCTCTTGGCGGCAAAGGCTCGCTGCCACATCTCCGCACCGGCCAAGGTAAAGACAAAGTAGGTGATGATATCACCGATGATGCTGCCGTCCACATAGGGCGTGGACAGTTCCGGGGCCAGGTTCTCCAGAAACACGGAGAGTCCGCCCAGCTTGGCAAGGGATGCCGTCGGGATCATGATGTACACGAACAGGATCAACATGACGAACTGAAACACGTCCGTATAGATGACGCCGAACAGGCCGGAGGTGGCGGTGTAGATGATGAACACCGCGCAGGCGATCAGCGCGCCCACCTCGTAGGAGATGCCGACTTCATTGCCCAGCATGTTGATGATGGTGGCGGTGGCCGTCACCTGAGAGGCCACGGTACCCATCATGGTAAAGGCGATGAGGCAGCCCAGGATCACCTTGGCGGTCTTGCCGAAGCGCTGCTCGAACAGGTCGGGGATAGAGGTGACGTTGAAGGTGGTGCCCACAGCAGAGATACGTCCAGCAAAGCCAGAGAAAATGAACATGCCCAGCAAATAGGGCAGCGCCGTCATAATGGCCTTGAAGCCGCTGGAATACGCCACACCGGCGCGACCCATCAGACCGCTGCCGCCAATGATGGTGGCGCAGACAGTGGCCATCAGCACCAGCGGGCCGAAAGAACGTCCGCCCAAATAGTAGTCGTCGGTGCTCTGTACCTTTTTCACCACCACTACACCGATGACCACCATGGCAATGAGATAGGCGGCGATGATGCCTAAGTCGATGGCATGTATTTCGTTGTGTACCATATAGAATAACTCCTTTCGTAAACCGGCCGGGGCCGGGAAAATTACGGGTTCGCGAAAAAGTGGGACACGGCCTCACGGGCCTTGACGCCGCCCACGAAGATCACCGCGTCGCCGGCGTACAGCTCGGCATAGGGACCGGGTGAGACGATGTAGGACAGGCCGCGGCGGATGGCCACGATGGTGGCACCGGTAGCCTGCCAGAACCGCAGGGCCCCAACGGTGGTGCCGCTGTGGGGCCAGTCGTCTGGAATGCGGCAGTAGTAGTTGGGCAGGGCGTCGGGCGTCTGGCTGGTCTCGTCCAAAATATCCCGGCACAGGGCCGCCATCTGACGGTTCAGATGTTCCTGACGGACCAGCAGTTCCTTGAGCTGCTGCTGTTTTCCCCGTATGTCGGTCTGATCCGCGAAGTTGTGGAGATAGCGACGGGCATTGTCGGCGGACAGGACATAGACACCGCTCTGCTCCTTCACCTCCACTACCTTCATATCCGCCAGCAGCCGCAGGGTCCGGCGGATGGTCTCCGGGGAGACATTGTACTCCGGTGAGAGCTTGGACCGGCCAGAGAGCTTGTCTCCTTCCTTCAGCTGGCCCGAGGCGATGCGCTCTGCCAGGGATATGGCGATACGGGTATACTGCGTGAGCCCTTCATTGTCCATGAGCAGACCTCCCTCTTTTCCAATTGCCTGATTGTAGTATACCATCTGACAACTTGCGTTTCAAGTAAAGTTTTCAGATGAAAAGTATTTTCTTTTCATACCGATGATGGGCAATCAAAGTGAACGGGAAAACCTCGGGTCTCGGACCCTGGGATGAAAGCGAACACGATCCTCCCGTAAACTGAAAGAATAGTCTCGCATCCGGTTGTGCATGGTTTTGCTTTGCGGTAAAATAGGACCATATGCATATTCTGATCGACTACGGTATTATTGAGGAAGAGGTGCTGTGAAAAATGACAATCCGACTGCAACAGGTCATCCAGGCGATCGAAGAGGCGGATGACGTTTTCACGAGTTTTTGGGACACAAAGACCGGAGAGACTGTCTATCTTGCCGATTCCCTGATGACCGGCGAGATGGATGAGACCTTTGCCGCTGAGATCGAAAACGCACCGGAACGGTATCTTCGATTCCCAAGTAAGCACGAGATCCATCAGTACCGTATCATGGAGGACTTCATTGATCAGTTCTCTCCCGGAAAGGCACAGGAAGAACTTGCCTATACCATCAGGGGAAAAGGTGCGTTTCGCCGGTTCAAGCAGTCGGTGCGCTATCATGGGCTGGAACAGCGTTGGTACGACTATCTGGCGGAGACATACCGAGAGCTTGCGATCCGTTGGTGTGCGGAGAAAGGTTTGGAGTACGTAGAATGATAGAGGCTATGGGAGTATGGTCGAGCGGTCTAATCGTGTAATTGCCGTCTACGATGGCCGAGAGAAAGGCGGCACAGTGGGGACAATTCGGCTGGTGCATACAACAAAAATTTCCACAGTGATTTCTCCAGAGATTACTCACTCCTTCAACACCGTGGCAGATGGAGCGAGTGAGCCTATGCCCGCAGAGAATATTCAAAATTATCTGGATGCCCGTCACCAGTTATCCGCAGACTGGTCAAGCCAGCCTCAGGTCATGCGGAAAGCTATCGAAATTGCTGTCGAATGGGACTTTCGACAGGTCAATGGTTTCTCCATCACCAAGGACGAGTTGGAACACCGCCGCATGGCAACGCTGTCACTTATTCTTTCGTGGAATTTGTAAAAGACTACTTGACCAAAGAGAGTCTCTTTGAGGAATATCTAGATAGCAACGCAATAAAAGAATAATTTTGCATGGCCGCGAGTTGGATCATCGAGTTGGATCATGGAGTATAGTAAGAATACATTATCCTGCGAGAAAATGAATTCCTCCGCAGGTCTGCTTCCATCATCCTTCTCATAGTATTCCACCGTGTAGTCCATACATCCACCGCACTTTCTCTGTAACCCATTATATGTGATAAAACACATATTGCCAACAGAAAGAGCAATGATTTGAGAGGAATGTGCCGCTGATCGTGAACGTGCGAACACGAAAAAGCAAGTATATCCTGCTTCCAAAGCTATGGAAAAACTCCAACTATACAGGCAGACGCCGGGATGGTAGAATGAGGCTGTATTTCAGGGCGGAGTAAGTTAGGGCGGAGTAAGTTAGGGAGGAACGGCGACAGAAAGGGGGGTCATTGCGCCCTCCGCCAAACTCAAAAGAACTGGAATCAAATAAAGGACAAGAACAAAACCGTAATTGCTCGTGGGAGCGATTGCGGTCTTTTTTTGTCCAGGAATCGAAAGGAGGAAGCAAATGAATGTCAGGCAGTAAGCTGATCGAGCTAAGCTACTATGACCCATCGGTACAGGTGCGGTTATCCGCCTATGCCGATACGGTGGTGCTCGATCACAATGAAAAAGGAGGCGTGATCTGTGCGATCCGCTTCGGTGGATACCCCGAAATGGTTCGGGCTATGGCGGACGCCATCTACGGCGGCGCGACCATAGAAGCCACCCAAAACGATACGGTGAGGCTGCTGCAAAGCTCTGCCAAGAGCTATCAGCGTCAGATGTCTCACGATGGCGTGTATGCCGTGGCTACGCTCATGGCCAGCGATGACGCGCAGGAGGAAAGCCGTCAACAGGACGACGGTGAGGAACGAACGCTTGAAAAATCAGAGCAGCCGCGAACGTGCTACATTTTCTGCCCCGAAGGAGACCGAACACGCCTTTTTGAGGAGCTGGACCACAAAACGGCAGCACCGCTCATTCCGGCGTTTCAGGAATATGTGCTTGCTGCGCTCGAAAGCCGCGGCGATCTCCGACAGCTGGAGGTCGTCTCGCAGAAGGAGCGGATCGACGCATGGGTGCTGAGATTGTCAGTGGGCGATCAGAATGTCGTGGAGGTACTGGAAGAAGGACTGAAGGCAGGTCTCATTCAGATCCCCGGCGCGGTCCCCGGTGCGCCGGACGGCTTTGATGAGGTCAGCAATGTCACAGGGTATCTCAACACCTTCGGCGTGACCGTCGCGGACCGCATCCGCAATCAGTTTATGCCGCTCTTTGATCCCGCCAGCGAGCCGCTCTCGGATGAAGTGCTGTCCATCAATGACTTCATCACGCAACGGGCCGGCTATTCCCTTTACGATGCCCAGCTCGCGGTGGCGGAGGCGGTCAAGCGGCAGCTCGACCGCAGGCAGACGGCGCTCATCATCGCGGAATGCGGGTCCGGAAAAAGTGTGAGACGTTCCTAACTGAAAAGGTTAGGCACTAAGAAAAAAAGATGGATGCCAATGAATGGCATCCATCATGTAGCTTGATTAAGAAGATTACAAAAGGTTTTGTAAAATGGGAGAAGAACTGTTTGGTCGATCCTAAATTCAAATTCCAAGGAATGAACACGGCCATCCCCATAAAGAGTTCCATTTACAGTAAAATGGCCAGTTCTGTCAGTTCGTGTGAATGTAATAGAACTACCATATCCAATATCTTGGAGTATGGCGCGTTCACAACGAAAATGATATAGGTCATCAATCTGGACGAGAAAAAGTCGTAACTTCCTTATATCATACTCAAAGGGAGCAACGCCAGAAAAACCATGGGAGTTGATTTTGAGGGTGAAAGTGCAGTTATATGGATTTCCCTGTTCAGCATCTTGCTTTGAATGGAAAAAATCACTTATCTGTAGAGAGTTGCCCTCAAATATAAATCCCACACCCATATGACCTACCCACCTTTTTCTATCTTCAAAAATAAGTTTAACAAAAAGAAAATCAAATGTCAAAAGCTACATTCTTAGGAGAACTGATAATCCAAAGGGTGGAATGACGGGGTAACGCCCTGAAACGCCCTCCCTGATACTCCGGCAGGCGCAGTCCAAAAGGCTGGTGTCTGAAGCCCGGTGAAGTCGGCAGAGAGCTGCCCAAACATGGCGTAATGCTGATGTGGAAAGCTGCCCAGAGGTGGGTGGTGCGGCCTATATGCCGGGGGTCTATAAAATACCTATGGTGAGTATGCCGTAATTGGCTGACAAACCTGTGAAGTAAAGGTTCTAAACGCTCAAGCACAGAAATGTGTCATCTCACGAATTTGTGAGGCAAGTGTGGTGGAGTAAAAGCTTTTACTATGAAACACCATACGCCGTTACAGGCGGCGTCCAGCTTGCAGGCCCAGAGCAGGCACCTACGGGTATATGCACAGATAGGATTATCGGAACGTCGTAAGTCATGGGCGCTCCCCATTCGGAGCGTTGCGGTCGAAACATATAAGCCGCTTAACCTGTGATGAAAGTGGTGCCACAGTACCTGTGAAGCGGTGATAACAAGCCGTGGAGGGATAGGCACCAGTCGTTGAAAATCTCAACAATCTAAAGATGAATTTACAATGGGTTCGAGTAAGACCAAAAAGTCCATGAGCATCAACCTGGATTACGATAACTACGAGACCAAGATCCAGTCTTTTACCCACAAGAAGATCTACAACGTCATCGTCTCCAAAAAGTTCCTCACCCCGGAGGACCATGTCCTCATCATTGACGATTTCCTGGCCAACGGCTGTGCCCTGATGGGCCTGCTGGAGCTGGCACAGGAGGCCGGTGCCACCGTGGAAGGCATCGGCATCGCCGTGGAAAAAGGCTTCCAGCAGGGCGGTGAGCTCATCCGCAGCAAGGGCATCCAGCTGGAGAGCCTTGCCATCGTGGAATCCATGAACAGCGAGACCGGCGAGATCGTGTTCCGCGAGCAGCCCCATCAGAACTGATCAGAACCCTCTCAGTCAGCCCTCCGGGCTGCCAGCTCCCCCGAAAGGGGGAGCTTTTTGTTTATACGGAAAAGTTTCCCGTTTCGTCAAAAGCTCCTCCCTTGGGGGAACTGGCATCGCCGCAAGCGATGACGGAGAGGGTTTACGCCCCATCCGTACTGTCCCCGTCTGCCGGCAGGGCAGCGGTCTGCTCGGTGGGGACGTCTGCGGCGGCGCGGGGCACGCCTTTGTACACCAGCGTCTGTTCCAACACCTCGGCACACACCGGGGCCGAAAGGCTGCCGCCGGCGGTGGTCCAGCTGTGGGGTTCATCTAGGCAGACCAGACACAGAAACTGCGGGTCGTCGATGGGCGCCACGGCCACAAAGCTGGCAATGCGGGCTTTTTCGTCGGCGCTGTCCAGCTTCTGGCTGGTGCCGCTCTTGCCGCCCACCCGGTAGCCGGAGATCTGCGCGTTGCGTCCGCCGCCGTACAGAACAACGGCTTCCATCATCTCCCGCATGACGGCGGAAGTCTCCGGCTGGATCACCTGCTGTTTGCACACGGGGCCCCGGTGTTCCAGCACCGTGCCGTCCGGGGCCAGAATGTCCGATACGAGGTAGGGCTGCATCAGTTTTCCGCCGTTGACCACTGCGCACACGGCGGCGGCCATTTCCAGATAGGAGATCTTGCTGCTTTGCCCGAAGGCGCAGGAGGCCAGCTCCACCGGCCCCATACGGTCGGCGGTGTAGTACAGGCTCTTTTTCGGCTCGGCGGGCAGGTCGATGCCGGTGGGCTCCCGCAGGCCGAAGGCGGCAAAGTAATCGCAGAAGGCCTCCTTGCCAAGCCGCGCTCCGATCTGGATAAAGCTCTGGTTGCAGGAATTTTCCAGCGCCTGCGTCACGGTCTGGGTCCCGTGGCGCTTGTGGTTGGCGCAGTGGAACCGGGTGCCCGCCACCGAGATGGACTCCCCGCAATAAAAGCTGGAGTTCCGGGTGATGGCTCCGGCGTCCAACGCGGCCGCGCAGGTGATGAGCTTGAACACGCTGCCCGGTTCGTACAGGTCGCTCACGGCCTTGTTGCGCCACTGGGTCTGCTGGGCCAGCTGCAGGGCGGCCGCCCGCTGCTCCCCAGAGAGGGCATCTACGGCAGCGCGGGCAGCTTCGTCGTAGAGGATGCGCGGCTGGTTGGGGTCGTAGGCCGGGGTGGTGGACATGGCCAGCACGGCCCCGGTGTTCACGTCCAGCACGATGCCCACGGCACGGGCGGCCACATGGTGTTCCTGTACGGCGTAATTCAACGCATTTTCGAGATAATGTTGAATGTTGGCGTCGATGGTCAGCCACAGGCTGCTGCCCTCCACCGGGAACTGCTCGGTTTCGTAGCTCTGCTCCAGCGTGTAGCCCCAGGCGTTCACGGCGGTGAGCACCACGCCGTTCTGCCCGGTGAGCTGCTCGTTGTATTCCAGCTCCAGCCCGCTCACGCCGGCGTTGTCCACATTGGTAAAGCCCAGCACCGACGCCAGAAACTCCCCCTGCGGGTACCAGCGCTTGCTGTCCTGATTGATACGGATGCCGGTGATGCCGTTTTCCTCGCAGAAATCCCGCACGGCATCCGCCATGGAACGCTCCACCCGGTAGCGCAGCAGACAGTCGTTGGAGGCGCGGTCCCGGAACTTTTCCAGCAGGGCGGCTTCGTCCAGCTCCAAAATCTGCGCAAGACCGTGGGCGGCCAGCTCCAGTTTGTCGGCAGGCATCTCCCGCGGGCTGGCCCGCAGGGTCCAGCAGCTGCTGTTGGCCGCCAGCAACACGCCGTCGGCACTGTAGATGCGGCCCCGGTCGGCGGGCACCACGGTGTCCCGCAGCTGCTGCCCCAGTGCCCGCCGGGTGTACCAGTCCCCGGCGGCCAGCTGCAGCCAGTAGAGCCGGGCAATAAGCCCTGCAAAGCAGATGCCGCACAAAAGCAGCGCCACCAGCCGGGCACGGGCGCGGAACGCCTGCTCCGGCAGGGTGCGCAGGGGTTCGGGCCGGGACATGGCAGCACCTCCTTTTCCGGCTCAGTTTATGCGGGCAGGGCCTGCGGCTATGACTAACAGCCCGGCGGCCTGCGTACAATAGACCAAAAGGACTGCCGGAGGTGATGAGGATGCACAGGGCCGCTGTGTCTGCCCGGGCCCGGCGCGGACTGCTGCGTCCGCTGCCCGCCATGGACCTGCCGTTTCTGATCCTGGTGCTCACGCTGGTGGGCTTTGGGCTGGTAATGCTGTACAGTGCCAGCAGCGCGGTGGCGCTGTACCGGCGGGGCGATGCCTGGGCCTATGTGCGGCCGCAGCTGCTGTATGCGGCCATGGGCATCGGGGCCATGTGGGCGGCCAGCCGGGTGGATTACCACATCTATCACAAACTGGCCTGGCCGCTGCTGGCCCTCTCGCTGGTGCTGCTGGTCGTGGTGCTGTTCATGCCGGAATACAACGGCTGCAAGCGCTGGCTGGTGCTGCCGGGGCTGGGCACTCTGCAGCCCAGCGAGATCGCCAAATTTGCGGTGGTGCTGGTGTTTGCCCACATCATCTCCCTCAACCACAGCCGGATGGAGAGCTTTGCGGTGGGGGTGGTGCCCTTTGCGCTGGTACTGGGCGCGGTGGCGGTGCTCATGCTGCTGGAGCCGCACCTGTCCGGCACGGTGCTGATCCTGGGCATCGGGGCAGTGCTCATGTTCGTGGGCGGCACCGGGCTGCGGTGGTTCGTGCTGGCCGGTGTGGGCGGAGCGGGTGCTATCGGGGCGGCCATCGTCATCATGCCGGATCTGGTGCCTTATGCGGCCAGCCGCCTGAGCTCCTGGCTGGACCCCTTTGCCGACCCGCTGGGCGACGGTCACCAGACCATCCAGAGCCTGTACGCCATCGGCTCCGGCGGGGCCGTGGGGCTGGGGCTGGGCAACAGCCGCCAGAAGCACCTGTTCGTGCCGGAACCCCAGAACGACTTCATCTTTTCCATCCTGTGCGAGGAGCTGGGGTTTGTGGGGGCCTGCGCGGTGATCCTGCTGTTCAGTCTGCTGCTGCTGCGGGGCGTCACGCTGGCGGCCCATGCGCCGGACCGCTTCGGGGCACTGCTGGTGGTGGGGTTCGTGGTGCAGGTGGCCTTGCAGGCGGTGCTGAACATCGCCGTGGTCACCAACACCATCCCGAACACCGGCATCAGCCTGCCCTTCTTTTCCTCCGGCGGCACCAGCCTGATGATGCTGCTGGGCGAGATGGGCATCGTGCTGTCCGTCTCCCGCGGGGAAACATAAAGGCGGCCATTTCTGCCGCAAAATGGGATGTTTGCCCCGCAAAAGACGCAAAAAACAGACAAACGACCGGACAAATGCGTTTTGCGGTGTCCGGGTACAAAACAGGGAACCGACGGCCCTCGTTCTGCATACCATGGGGTATCTTTGGCAGAACGGGGGTCTTTGCATGGCAGGGGATTACATCATCACGGGCGGGCGGCCGCTGAATGGAACGGTACGGGTCCCGGCGGCCAAGAACAGTGTGCTGCCGCTGCTGGCAGCGTCCCTGCTGTGCAGCGGGCCAGTGCGGCTGTGCGGGGTGCCGGAGCTGGCCGATGTGGCCGAGAGCCTTGCCCTGCTGCGCAGTGCAGGCTGCACAGCAGAGCGGCAGGGGGCGGATGTACGGGTGGACGGGGTGCCCGGCAGCGGGACGCTGGCGGCAGGCCCGGCGGGCCGGATGCGGGCATCCATCCTGTTCTGCGCCCCGCTGCTGGCCCGGCTGGGCCGGGCACAGACCGTGCTGCCCGGGGGCTGCCGCATCGGAGCGCGGCCCATTGATCTGCATCTGGCGGGCCTTGTGCAGATGGGAGCCTGCCCGCAGCTGGAAGGCGAACGCCTGCTGCTCACGGCTCCGGCGGGGCTGCACGGAGCGGACATCACCCTGCGGTTCCCCAGCGTGGGGGCCACCGAGACCCTGCTGCTGGCGGCGGCGCTGGCACAGGGGAAGACGACTCTGCGGGGTGCGGCCCGGGAGCCGGAGATCGAAGATCTGGCGGCATTCCTGAACCGGTGCGGCGGCCGGGTGCAGGGCGCGGGCACCGGCACGGTGCGGGTGCAGGGGGTGCGGCGGCTGCACGGATGCAGCTTTGCGCCCCTGCCGGACCGGATCACGGCAGCCACCTTTGCCTGTGCCTGCGCAGCGGCTGGGGGACGGGTGGAGCTGGCAGGCTGCGCGCCCCGGCTGTATGCGCCGGTGCTGGAAATTCTGGAACAAATGGGGTGCAATGTCCTGCGCCGGAGCGATGCTGCCGTTATTACCCGGTTCGGGCGGCTGTACGGGCCGGGGCGGGTGTTCACCGGGGCATACCCGGCGCTGGCCACCGACGCGGCCCCGCTGCTGGCGGCGGTGCTGCTCTGCGCGGAGGGACCCGGCAGCATCGAGGATGTGATCTTTGAGCGGCGGTTCGGCTGCGCGGCAGGCTTTGCGGCGCTGGGCGGCCGGGTGCGGGTGGAGGGCCGCACCCTGTACGCGGAACCCGGCGGCACCCTGCAGGGAACGGTGCTGGAAGCGCCCGACCTGCGGGGCGGGGCAGCGCTGGTGATCGCAGCGCTGGCGGCACAGGGCAGCAGCCGCATCACCCATACGGAGTTCATTGACCGCGGCTATGCCGATTTTGCACAGAAACTGACGGCTCTGGGTGGGCAAATTGCACGAGAAACCCCGCGCGGGGCAGACTGCCCGAAAAAAAGAACTTCAAAAACGTAAATTTGACTTGCATTCACGGCAAAAAGATGATACGATACAGTTATATAAGTGTAGGTTGATATTTCTGTGCGTTCTGCACAGTTCTACGATAAAATCCGGATGGAGGACAAAGTTATGGCATTGATGCTCGATGAAGAAATGGACGAAAATGTTACGACGATCAAGGTGATCGGTGTTGGCGGCGGCGGCGGCAACGCCGTGAACCGCATGGTCAGCGATGGTCTGCAGGGCGTGGAGTTCATTGCGATGAACACGGATCAGCAGGCGCTGGCCAAGAACCATGCCACCGTCAAGGTCCAGCTGGGCTCCAAGCTCACCAAGGGCCGCGGCGCAGGTGCCGACCCTGAGATCGGTCAGCGTGCCGCTGAAGAAAGCAAGGACGAGATCGCAAACGCGCTCAAGGGCTCCCAGATGGTGTTCATCACCGCCGGTATGGGCGGCGGCACCGGCACCGGTGCGGCTCCTGTGGTGGCTGAGGTGGCACACGACCTGGGCATCCTGACCGTGGGCATCGTCACCAAGCCCTTCTCTTTTGAGGGCAAGCGCAAGATGGGCCTGGCTGAGCAGGGCATTGCCAACCTGCTGATGCATGTGGACAGCCTGATCGTGATCCCGAATGAGCGCCTGAAGATGATCAGCCAGGAGAAGATCACCCTGATGAACGCCTTCCAGGCTGCCGACAACGTGCTGCGTCAGGGCGTCGAGTCCATTTCCGCCCTGATCAACGTGCCCGCCTTCATCAATCTGGACTTCGCCGACGTGCGCTCCATCATGAAGGATGCCGGTTACGCGCACATGGGCGTGGGCAGCGCCAAGGGTGCCGGCAAGGCCGAGAACGCCGCCAAGGCTGCCATTTCCAGCCCGTTGCTGGAGACCAGCATTGCCGGTGCACACGGCGTTATCATCAACATCACTTCCAGCCCCGATATCGGCCTGGAGGACGTGGAGACCGCAGCCGGCCTCATCACCCAGAGCGCTCATCCGGATGCGAACATCATCTGGGGTACTGCGTTTGACGAGAACCTGTCCGACGAGATGCGCGTGACCGTCGTTGCTACCGGCTTCGACAACAAGAGTGCCAGCGACCTGCGCAACAGCATCAACAACGCCATGGGCGGTGCCCAGTCGGTGCCGTCGGCAGTGTTCAGCAGCGACACCGGCAGCGCAGCCACTGCTGCTGCTCCTGCTGCTCCGGCAGCTGCCCCGGCCGCTCCGGCAGCTGCCGCAAAGCCTGTGGAAGAGGAAAGCAGCGACAACCGTTACTACGACGAGCTGCTGGCCATCCTGAACAAGCGGAAGTAAGGCTGGCAAATAATAAACGCATCGTGGCACAGCGCCCGTGAGGAGGGCGGGTCTCTTGCGCGCAAGCGGAGGGAGGCAATGCAATGCTGAAACAGGACGTTCCGCTGCGGACCGGATGGTTCGGGTACCGGAAACTGGATGTTGAAAATTGTATTGCGCACATCCGCGCAGCGTATGCGGCAGAACTCCGCCTTGCCCGGCAGACGCAGCAGGGAATGGAGGAGACCATGGCGCAACTCAGGCAGGAGAACAAAGCTCTGCGGCAGCGCTTTGCCCAGCAGGCGGCGGCGCAGGCCGCAGCATCGGTGCGGGCAGAGGGCAGCGACAAGCTGCAGCAGCTGACCCGCAAGCTGGAAGCGGCCCACGCCGAGATCCGCCGCTACCAGACCCGGCTGTTTGCCTGCGAGCGCCAGATGATCGCTCTGCGGCGGGAGAATGCCGACCTCGAAGCAGCCTGTGAGCAGGCACGGGAGGAGCTGCAGATGGCCGTGGCCCGTGCCGAAAAGGCAGAGCAGCAGGCTGCCCAGACGCCTGCCTGTCCGGAAGTGCCGGTGCAGGCCCCGACGCCGGAACCGCCCGAAGAAGCTGTGGCCTGCTGTGCAGGATCGGCCGCACAGCCTGCGGCGCAGCCGGAACCCGTGTGGCAGCCGGAAACGGAGCTGGAGAAGCTTTCGGTGGAGCTGCTGCGCCGGTTTGATGAAATGATGCAAGAATGATTCGACAAGCTGCTGCGCCGGCATGGGCTGGTGCAGCAGCTTTTTGTGTGAACAGGGGATTTTTGCTGCGGCAAGGCAGCACATTGCCAGATGGGGATGGCGAGGAGCAAGGCACATGAATGTGAAACAGAAGATCCTGATCGCAGACGATTCTGAGATCAACCGCGCGCTGCTGATGGAGATCCTGGGCGACGGGTATGAGTATCTGGAAGCGGAAAACGGTGTCCGGGCGGTGGAGCTTTTGCGCGAGCACACGGACATCGCACTGGTGCTGCTGGACATCATGATGCCGCAGATGGACGGCTTTGACGTGCTGAAGGTCATGCGCTGCTATTCCTGGCTGGACGAGATCCCGGTGATCATGATCTCGGCGGCAAAGGACACGGCCAATATCGAGCGTGCCTACGACCTGGGTGTGGCCGACTACATGCGCCGCCCCTTTGAGCGGGTCATGGTGCTGCGCCAGGTGCAGAACGTGCTCATGCTGTATGCCAAGCAGAAGCGCCTGACCCGGCTGGTGACCGATCAGGTGTACGAAAAAGAGCACAACAGCGTGCTGATGATCAGCATCCTGAGCCATGTGGTGGAGTTCCGCAACAGCGAGAGCGGCCTGCATGTGCTGCACATCCGCACCCTGACTGACCTATTGCTGCACCAGCTGGTGAACAAGACCGACCGCTACCAGCTGGACGAGAGCGACATTTCGCTCATCAGCACGGCATCGGCCCTGCACGACTTGGGCAAGATCGTGATCCCCACGGAGATCCTCAACAAGCCCGGCCGTCTGACCGCCGAAGAATACGCGATGATCAAGACCCACACGGTGAAGGGTGCCCGCATCCTGCGGGACCTGAGCAACACCATCGGCGGGGGAAACGAGCCCCTGCTGCAGGTAGCCTATGCCATCTGCCGCTGGCACCATGAGCGCTGGGACGGCGGCGGCTACCCGGACAAGCTGAAGGGCGATGCGATCCCCATCGCAGCACAGGTGGTGGCACTGGCAGATGTGTACGACGCCCTGACCAGCGACCGCTGCTATAAACCGGCCTACGACCACGACACGGCCCTGCGCATGATCCTGAACGGCGAGTGCGGGGCCTTCAACCCGCTGCTGCTGGAATGCCTGAATGAGTCGTCGGAGCTGCTGCGGCAGGAGCTGCAGCGCAACGAGTGGGACCGCAGCTTCCACCAGGACACCCACCGCTTGTCGGAGGAGATCCTGCACCGGGAAGCCCTCCCGCGGGAGGACCGCAGCCAGCGGCTGCTCAACCTGGAACGCGAGCGCACCCAGTTCTATGCGGACCAGTGCGGCGGCATCCAGTTCGACTACGACCTGCTCAGCGGCCGGGTGACGGTGACCAACCACTACGCCAGCGCCGCCGAGCGCACCCAGGTGCTGGACTTTGACCATGGCGAAGGGCTGAACTTCCTTTCCCTGAAGGACCGCCGCCGCCTGTTGGAAGCGCTGGAAAAGGCAACTCCGGAGATCCCGCAGGCCAGCTTCCCCGTGGAGGTGCAGACCGGCGGCAGATACCAGCCGCACCGGCTGGTGCTGCGCACCCAGTGGAGCCGCGGCGGGCAGCGCCGCTGTGTGAGCGTGGTGGGCCAGCTGCTGCCGGAGCAGACCGAGGATGCAAAGGCGCAGCCGGATGTGCTGCTGCACAGCTCCGGAGGCTCGATGGCGGCTGTCCTGCAGCAGCTGCAGGGCGTGTTTGACCTGGTGCGTCTGGTGGACCCGGAGCGCGCCAAGGTGCTCACCCTGCACCCGGACGGCACGCTGGAAGAGCAGGCCGGTCACTGCCATGTGGTGTGGAACAAGGCCGGCCGGTGCGAGAACTGCATCTCGGCCAAGGTGTTCACCAGCAAAAAGACCCTGAACAAGATCGAATTCAATGGCGAGGACGCCTATTTTGTGCTGTCGCGCTATGTGGAGAACAACGGCCGCGGCTGCGTGCTGGAAATGGTTTCCAAGCTGTCCAACGGACGCTGGCTGGACATGGGCGGCCGCCGCATGCTGCTGGACCGCAGCGAGGACTTGGACAACAGTGCATTCATCGATCCGCTCACCGGGGCCTACTCCCGCCGGTACTTTGAAAAGTTCCTGGCCGACAGTGAGCAGATCAACGGTGTGGTGGTCATTGACGTGGACCGCTTCAAGGCCGTGAACGACAGCTACGGCCATCTGGTGGGCGACAAGGCGCTGGAGAGCATCTCTGCGGCGGTGCAGGCCTGCCTGCGGGAGAGCGACATTCTGGTGCGCTACGGCGGCGACGAATTCCTGCTGCTGATGCCGCAGCTGCGGCCGGAGGGGCTGCCGCTGGTGATGGACCGCATCCAGGAAGCGGTGCGGCAGGCCCGGGTGGAGAGCCACCCGGAGATCCGCCTGTCCATCAGCGTGGGCGGTGTGTGCGGCGTGCACCCGCTGCGGGAGGCCATCCGGCAGGCAGATGACCGGATGTACCAGAACAAGGCCCGCAACAAGGAATAAAAAACAGGACCCGGACACGGGGCAGGCACAAAAAGGTGCTGCCGGTATCCGGGTCTTTTTTGGTATCGGGATAAAATATGCTCAGTGCACGGCGCTGGTGCGGTGCTCCATCAGATAGGTGGCTTCCAGATCCGCGATGTGCAGTTTGACGGCAAGGGGGTACTTGTCGTAGGCTTCCGAGATGGCAAAGCAGCCGCCCCGGGCCGCATCGTCAAAGCCGCCCATGTGCCAGCGGATGGCCACGGCCTCTTCCACCTTGAGCTTCATGAAGCGCTCAATGAGGAACACGCTTTTTTCACCGTGGCCGTAGGGAAACAGGTCCTCCACGCTGTAGCTGGGCACCTTTTCCCACTGACCGGTGGTCTCGTTCTTCACGTTGCGGGTGCCGGCCTTGTAGTAGTTGGCCTTGCACAGATCGTGCAGCAATGCGCAGATGGCAAAGCTCTCCTCACTCTCGCCCTCGGTAAAAAAGGTGTCGTGCAGGGCGTGGTAGACGTTCAGGCTGTGCATGCACAGCCCGCCGGTGCAGGCACCGTGGAACCGGGTGGACGCCGGAGCCGAAAAGAAATCGGTCTTGTGGTCCAGCCAGTCCAGCAGCTTTTCGCTGCCGGGGCGGGTGACATGCTGCCGGAAGATCTGCAAAAACTCCTCGCGGTCGGTCATGCTCACAGCTCCATATCTTCCAGGATGCCCTTGAGGATGGCCAGCTCGTCGTGGCTCAGGGAGATGCCCTTGCCCATGCGGGTGCCGTCCGGGGACCAGTCGCGGATGTCGTACTTGGGCTCGCCGTCGTTCCAGCTGATCAGGTTGAGCTGACGCTCCCAGCCGCGGGGACGCTGCGAGAGCACCGCAATGCGCTCGACGACTTCGTATTTGATCTCTGCCATAATGCAAAACCTGCCTTTATCTTTGTTTGCTACCATAATAAGGGAAGCGCGGCAAGATTTCAACAGGTAAAGCAAAAATTAACGGAAAATTTTTTGTGCGGCTCAGCCGTAAGGGGCGTTTTCGCGCCACTCCACAAGCTGCTGCACCGCGTCGGCGTCCTCATCCGGGGCGGGGTGGGCCGAGTGAGTGTGCTGCAGGGTGCTGAACAGCCCCGGGGCATATTGCGCCATCACACCGGGCACCTTCCCGGCCAGAAATTCCTGCGCGTTTTTCTGGCGGCAGGCGGCGGGGGTGCCGTCGGTCATGGGCACACCGGCCTGCGGAGCGCTGCCCGGTTCCGGGTGCGGAGGATTGCCGGGCACTTCCGGCGGGGGCAGCTGGGTGCCGGGTGCCGAGGGGTCTCCGGGCGGCTGGGTCGGGTCCGGCTGTTTGCCCAGCGGCGGGCTGCACCGGCTGCAGTTGGCTTCCGGCGCGGAAGAAGGCCCGGGCCGGTCCGGAAGGGCATGATGGATGAACGGCGTGAGGGAATTCATAAAAACGGTCACCTCCTGCCGTTAGGATGCCCGGCGGCGGGGCGTTTTACACCACCAGCTCCACGGTGGAGCCGCCGGTGCGGTTCTTGTGCACCACCACCTGCCGGTCGATGCGGTCCTTCAGGGCCCCCACATGGGAGATGATGCCCACCAGCCGGTCGCCCTCGGTCAGTCCGGCCAGCACCCGGATGGCCTGTTCCAGCGATTCCTCGTCCAGGCTGCCGAAGCCCTCGTCCAGGAACAGGGTGTCCAGCCGGATGCCGCCGGCGGCGCTCTGCACTTCATCCGAAAGGCCCAGTGCCAGCGCCAGCGAGGCCTTGAAGCTCTCACCACCGGACAGGGTCTTGACACTGCGGCGGGTTCCGTTGTAGTGGTCGATGACGCCAAGGTCCAGGCCGGACTGGCTGCGCTGGTTCTCGGCCCCGATGCGCTCCAGCTCGTACTGGGCATCGGTCATCTGCATCAGGCGGAGGTTGGCGTGGCGCAGGATGCGGTCGAGGTAGTCCATCTGGATGTAGGCTTCCAGTTTGATCTTCTGTTTGCTGGTCAGGGTGCCGCCGGCGGTGGCGGCCAGCGCTCCCACCCACTGGGCGCGCTGCTCCAATGCGGCGTGCTGCGCGGCGGCGGTGCGGTACTGTTCCATGATGCGGCGGTTAGGCAGCAGGCGGGCGGCCAGCTGCTTTTCCTGCCCGCGGGCGGCATCCCGTGCGGCAGTCAGTTCAGCAGCCGCTTCCCGTAAGGTTTCCAGCGGCTGAGCCGGGGCGGAACTCTGGGCCGCTGCCTGCTGGCTGCGCAGAGCATCCACAGCGGCTTTGGCGGCTGCGTAGTTCTGCTGTGCCGTGCGCAGGGCGGCTTCGGCCTGTTCCATCCCGGCGCGCAGGGCGGTGCGGTTGGCTTCCAGCAGGTCCAGCGCGGCCTGCGCCTGCGCCCGCTGGGGGTAGGGCAGGGCTTTCTGTTTGGCAAGTACCTGCTGTTCCAGTGCCTGTACGCGGGCAGACTGAGCGGCAGCGGTGCGGTCAGCCTCCTGCACCTGCTGTTCCAGCGCCGGGCGCTGGCGGGTGTGGGCCTGCCGGTCGGCTTCCAGCTGCGCCTTGCGCTGACAGTCAGCTCCGGCCTGCCGCAGGCTGGCCGTGCAGTCGGTGCGGGCGGCCTGCAGGGCGGCAGTTTCCTCGGACAGGACGGTATTCATCAGGGCGAAGGTCAGCTGCACCGGAGGTTTGCCTTCCGGCGCGGCAAAGCGCTCCGGCAGCAGGGCCTCGGCGTCCCGGCGCAGGCTGCGGCGGGCTTCGTCTGCAGCGGCAAGGGCGCTCTGGGCGGCGGCACTGGCCGTTTGCGCGGCATGGTCGGCTTCCTCGGCGGCCTGCCGGGCCTGCTCCACCTGTACCTGCGTGGGTGCGGTGCGGGGCAGGACGGCCCGGGCCGGGTGATGGGTGCTGCCGCACACCGGGCAGGGGGCACCCTCGGTCAGCTCCTGTGCCAGCAGACCGGCCTGCGCGTCCAGAAAGGCCCGGTCCAGTGCATCCCGCCGGGCGCGGGCTTCATCCTGCCGGGCAGCGGCGGCGCGGTAGGCGTCCTGTGCCCGGCGGGCCTGCCGGGCCTGTTTCTGGCTGTCGGCCAGCCGCTGGGCAAGGGCGTCCAGCGCGGTGCTGCGGGCTTCCAGCTGCGCAGTCTGATTCTGCAAAGCCAGCTGCCGGGTGGGGGCATCCACCAGCACGGCAAGGGCGGTGTCGGCTGCAGCAAGGCTGGCGTCCAGCGCTTCCAGCTGGGTGCGGCGCTTCGCGGCCAGTGCCCCGGCCAGCTGCGCGGCATCCTGTGCCTGCTTCTGCTCCCGGCACAGCGCGTCCAGCTCGTCGTAGGCGGTCAGGGAGGTGCGGGCCTGGGTCACCTGTCCGGTCAGGGCATCCAGCCGGGCGGCGTCATCGGCGTGGCGGGCGCTCTCGGCTTTGGCGGCATCCAGTGCGGGCCGGGCGGCGTCCAGCGCGGCCTGTTGTTCGGCCAGCTGCCGGGCCAATTGCGCGGCCTGCCGGGCGGCTCCCAGCTGCTGCTGTATGGCATCCAGCCGGGCTTCGGTGTCGGCAAGAGATGCGGCGGCGGCCTCCTGTGCGGCCTGCTGGCGCTGCAGCAGCTCCTCCAATAAGGTCAGCGCGGTGGCAGGCTCGGTCTGGGCACAGAGGGCGGCCAGCGCGTCGGCGTCCGGGTCGTCGGGTGCGACCTGCAGCCCGGCCAGCAGGCTGTCCAGCTGGGTGTTCTGGGCCAGACGCTGCTGGTTCAGGCGGGAAGATTCTTCCTGCAGACGGTCCTGCAATTTGGCGTACCGCTGGGTGCGGAACAGCTTGCGGAAAATGCGGCTGCGCTCCTCGGTGGAGGCATTCAGCAGCTTGGTGAACTGCCCCTGCGCGATCATGGCGATCTGGCAGAACTGGTTGTAGTCCAGCCCCAGAATGTCCAGCACGGCGGCGTTCACATCCCGTGCCTTGGTCACCGGCGGGCGGCCGTCGGCATAGGTGAGGGCGGCGTCTGCTTTTTCGGTGGTAAAGCCCTCGCCCCGCGCCTTGGGGCGGGGGTATTCCGGATTGCGGCGCACCGTGTAGCGGGCATCCTTCACCTCAAATTCCAGCTCCACAAAGGTGGGCGTTTTGGGGTCGGCATATTGGCTGCGCAGCATGGCCCCCTCGCGCACACCGCCGCTGGAGTGGTCGTAGAGCGCGTAGGTGATGGCGTCGAACAGGGTGGTCTTGCCGGCACCGGTATCGCCGGTGACAAGGTACAGGCCGCCTTTGCCCAGCTTTTCCAGTTCTAGGGTGGTCTCGGCGGCATAGGGGCCAAAAGCCGACAGGGTCAGGCGGAGCGGTCTCATGCGTCCTCCCCCTCCTTCCAGATGTCCTCAATGAGCTGCTGGCAGAACGCGGCCTGCTCATCGGTCAGGGGCTGGTTGTTCTGCAGTTCGTAAAAGGCGGCAAGATGCTGCAAGGGTGTGATGTTCTCCACCCGCTCCGGGGCGGTGATCTGCTGATCTTCGCGGGTGCGGCGGTTGTCGTAGTCCAGCCGCATCAGGTTGGGGTAGATCAGCCGCAGCTTGGCCAGTGCGTCCGGCACGTCCTGCTCATCGGTCAGGGTGATGTGCAGATAATCGTCGGTGGCGGTGCCCTCGTAGGTGCGGCGGTCGGTCAGTTCCAGATAGCTGCCCCGGACCTCCCGCAGGTCGTGCAGCGGGGTCAGGGGCGCGGTGGAAATGTCCACGCAGCCTTTTTCGCCCAGTTCCACAAAGGTGATGCTTTTATGCTGGTGCGCTTCCGAGAAGGAATACTTCAGCGGGGTGCCGCAGTAACGCAAGGTGTCGCGGCCCACCTTCTGGGGGCTGTGCAGGTGGCCCAGCGCCACATAGTCAAAGGCGTCGAACAGGGCCGCGTCCACGCAGTCCAGCCCGCCCACGGAAGGCTCTTCACTCTCGCAGGCGGCGGCACCGGCCACGAACTGGTGGGCTACCAGCAGGCTGCGGTGGCCAGGGTCCGGGGTGCAGTGCCGCAGCACGCAGGCAAGGGCGTCGTTGTAGCTCTCAATGGGCTCGTCCGGCCAGACATGCCGCACGGAAGCGGGCTTCAGAAAGGGCAGTAAGTACACATCCACCGGGCCATGCTCGTCCGCAAGGCAGATGGGCTGCGGCTCACCGGAGAACACCGGGCTGACGTATACCCGGCTGGTTTCCAGTAGGGCTGAACCAAAGGCCACACGGTCGGCGGAATCGTGATTGCCGCTGATGGCAAACACCGGCAGACCCCGGGCTGCCAACTGGGTGAGGAACCAGTCCAGCAGCCGCACGGCCTCGGCCGGGGGAACGGGCTTGTCGTACAGGTCGCCTGCCAGCAGTACCCCGTCCACAGGGTGGGCATCCAGCAGGGCAAGGATCTGCTCCAGGATGTATTTCTGGTCCTCCAGCATGGAAAACTCGCACACCCGCTTGCCCAGATGCAGGTCGGAAAGATGCGCAAAACGCAAAAGCGAACACCGCCTTTCAAAAAACTGTTGCTCTTATTATATAGCAGGGCGGGCGCTGGCTGCAACCCTCTCAGTCACGGCCCCTCCCTGTGAAAAAGGGCTTCCGGAAAATCCGCAGATTTTCCGGAAGCCCAGAATAAAAACTATTTTTTCCTCTGAATTTGCCCAGAGCAAAGCGGAGGGCATTTCCAATCGTTCTCTTACCGGTCAGAACAGCTTTTCCCAGGTGGCCTGACCGACGCTGCCGTCGGCGGCAAGGCCGTTGCGGCGCTGGAACCGCTGCACGGCGGCTGCGGTGGCGGCTCCGTACCGGCCGTCTGCGTTCAGACGCTCACCCAGAGAGTTGAGCTTCTGCTGCACCAGCCGCACCGTCCCGCCGGATGCGCCGCTGCGCAGCACGATGCCGGGGTAGGGCACGTTCAGGCCGTGCTTTGCGGTGTACTGGGTGTACAGCACGTTCCAGGTGTTGGCCCCCACCTTGCCGTCCACGTTCATTTTGTTTTTCAGCTGGAACTCCTTTACGGCGTTCTCGGTGGAAAGACCGAATCTTCCGTCCGCCTTCAGGGGGTCATGCCAGGTGCAGGCATCACGGACACCGTTGAGCCAGGTCTGCACCAGGGCCACATCCGGGCCGGAGGAGCCCCGATGGAGCAGGGAATAATAAGCAGGGATCGCCATAATGATCACACGCTCCTTTCCCTCCATGCTATGCGGCAGGGGAGGGCAGCGTCACCCGGCCAGCACCCGGGTGGTGCGGGAAGCAGTGTGCCGGTTCCACCAGTCCACGAAGCGCAGGCGCAGGATGTAGTCCCCGCACACCAGATCGTTTTCTTCCGGCAGGGCATAGCCGCCGCAGGCGGCACGGCACAGCCCGGGGTACAGCACGCACCACCAGTTCTGCCCGCTGCCGGAGCCGATGGTGATGCGCACCGCATCGTACCGCCCGGCGGGCAGGCAGCCGCCGGTATACTGCCGGGCCGGGAAGTACATGTTGACCAGCTGCACCTGCACCGGGGCGTCCACCCCGCACCGGGCCAGCGCGTGCCGGGCGGCGAGCTGCAAAGTGAACAGGTTCCGGGCCGCCCAGCTGCGGGCGTCGGTCTGGTTCCCGGCGGGACAGGCAGCGTCCAGACAGGCCAGCACGGCGTCCCGCACCCGGAGCTTGGCGCTCTGGTCGGCCACGGAATCGCTGGCAGCGCGGATGTGCAGCCGCAGGGTATCGGCACATACCGCATCGCCGGTGTGCAGCTGGGTGCGGCCCCAGGCCGCCGCCTGCCACAGGCTGCACAGCAAAAGTCCGAGCGCAAGGCAGATGCACAGGTGCTGCATCTGCCGCCGGGAAAGCATCTTACCCATAAAAAAACAGACCCTTCTTCTGGAAATGATATCCAGAGGATGGGTCTGTAAAAGGTGATTTATACAGCTGCTCCGAGCGACTGAGAGATGACTGAGAGGGCTCAGTTCTTCAGCGACTGCATGGGAGCCGGCAGGCGGCCGCCGCGGTTGATGAACACCGAGGGGTCGTGGCTGTTGACCGGCATGATGGGGCCGTAGCCCAGCAGGCCGCCGAAGTCCAGCACCTCGCCGGCTTTGCGGCCGATGGCGGGGATCACACGGACGGCGGTGGTCTTGCTGTTCACCATGCCGATGGCGGCTTCGTCGGCGATCAGGGCACTGATCACGGCGGGGGTGGTGTCGCCGGGGATGATGACCATGTCGATGCCCACCGAGCAGACGGCGGTCATGGCTTCCAGCTTTTCAATGGTCAGGCAGCCGATCTCGGCGGCGTGGATCATGCCGGCGTCCTCGCTGACCGGGATGAAGGCACCGGACAGACCGCCCACGTGGTTGGAGGCCATCACGCCGCCCTTCTTCACGGCATCGTTCAGCAGGGCCAGACAGGCGGTGGTGCCGCAGCAGCCGCAGGTCTCAAGGCCCATCTCTTCCAGAATGTTGGCCACGCTGTCGCCAATGGCGGGGGTAGGTGCCAGCGACAGGTCGATGATGCCGGCGGGCACGCCCAGAGCCTTGGAGGCAAGGTTTGCCACCAGCTGGCCCACGCGGGTGATCTTGAAGGCGGTGCGCTTGACCAGCTCTGCCACCTCGTCGATGGGGGCATCCTTGGGCAGGCGGGCCAGTGCAGCGCGCACAGCGCCGGGACCGGAAACGCCCACATGGATCTCACAATCCGGCTCGCCGGGGCCGTGGAATGCACCGGCCATGAAGGGATTGTCCTCCGGTGCGTTGCAGAACACCACCAGCTT
>ENA-UEQL01000711-UEQL01000711.1-human-gut-metagenome-genome-assembly--contig:-NODE-711-length-23972-cov-11.499226_pt1 | contig 23972 bp, 29 predicted proteins | sample MGYA00242905_ERZ507926 | MGnify/ENA primary metagenome ERZ507926 (study PRJEB26167, sample SAMN06115531) | human gut metagenome | host: Homo sapiens | place: China:Henan | collected 2015-09-09...
AGAACCTGCCACCGCCAAGTTGGTAGAGACATAGTGTTTGCCCTGATACAGGCGAACGATGCGTATAGAGGTGCTCCGCCAGCATAAGGCAGGCTTGCTTGATAGATGCAGGAATCTGCCCATACTCTTCGTACAGGCTGTCAATGGTGCGGTCGCCCATGATATGCAATGCCATCTCCTCTGCGGCATTGCCAATCTGCGTGAGCAACTCATCCTCGGTATCATCATCGATACGAGAGTTGGCTTTGAGTAGTCGTAGGTTAATGATTTGCATATTACTTATCGTTTTCGGTAGGTGTTTGAGTACTTGTGCCGTTCAGTTTTTCAGAACCTGCCACCGCCAAGTTGGTAGAGACATAGTGGTCATCTCCTCCCGCATATTTGGGCAGTTCCTGCTCTATGCGCAACTCGTTAGGCGATACGACACCCGTTTGCAGGCGGTTCATATTCCACTCGCCTTGCGACTTGCGGTCTAATCGGAACAAGGCTTTCTCGCAGAGGTGGAATCGATACTCACCAAAACTCTCAATACCCAATAGTTTGCGGTTGAATTCATCCTCAATCTGCGACATATTAGGCTGAATAGTATCGCTGAGCAGTTGCAGCACACTTGCCTCCGGACTTTTATAGGTAGCGTTGCTGTCATCGCCGATGTATGATTTGGGGACATTCAAAAACATCATCAAATCCCTATCGGTGAGACTTTTGTTGGCTGCCGTCTCCATGGCTTGCAGCGTCTGTGATATATTGGTTACGCTGACGGTGGAGGGGATACTGATAACCTGCTTATTCGGCAAATCCTGTGCGATTTGTTCGGCAGCGTTTTTCAGTTGTTTATCTCCTATCTTCCCCGCGCCCATTTGCGCCTTTTCAGATTGCTGCGCATAGAGTTTATACATTCCGCCTTTAGAGTAGGTATCCATAATCATAGCCGTTTGCGTGGCTGACAGATTGAGCCGATTCGCTGCAAATTGGAGAATCGAGATACCCAAGAACCCGTCATAAGTGAATGTACCGCGCAAGTGGATGATATTATGCGCCGAGACATTACCGCGCATCACCGGCAGCGAGGCTCTGCGATACTGAATGGTGTAGGTTTCGCTGTACGGCTCATATACTGCCGTATCACAAAGCCAAAAGGCATCTACCTGCTCGTTGCGGTTCTTCTGCACATAGATATACGCATTGCCCAGCAACAGACGATTGATTTCTATATCTTTCATCATGTCTGTCCAATTGGTGTACGGATTGGGCTCAACCTGCAATAAGTAGTTAAGGCGTTTGCCCAATAAGGGGTTCATATCCGTCTCAAAATTACCCCCGCGACCCTTGTGCTGGAACTCCATAACGAGTTGCGCCATCTTGTTGGCGCGTATCTCTACGCCATGGAAAAACGCAGGAACGGTGAGCGACGATTGTCGCCCGCTGGCATAAGTAATATGCCCCTCTACATCTACAGATTTGTCGGGCTGAGCAGACTTGCTCGTCGGCGGTTCTGCGGTTTCTCTATGTTGCGTACTGAAAAAACTGAATAGTCCCATATTGCTTTCGATTTATTGGTATATTTTTACTACTACATCGGGGTTGGGGGTCAGGGCAATCGGAGGTTCTATATAATCGAATAGAACATACCATGTTCCGGGTTGATAGCCGGACAACTGCGTTGTAGTCGAATTAGGTATCTCTTGTGTGAATTGGGTATAGCCGTTTACAATAAAACTACTCATAGAGCCATTGTCCACCCAAAGACAATGATTGATACCCGCTTCCGGAGCAACAAAGATTATATCATCGGTCGATTGTACGGATAAGGACATCATCTTGATTACAGAGTTGTGCAATGTCCCTGTCGTTACCTCAAAGTATTGCGAATCTGTGGTTAGTTCCTTATTCGATTGATAAGCCTTGACATCCTTGCCGTGGAGCGTTTGTATGGTCCCTGAGAAAGCACCGCTACCTTGCAGCGACACCGAGTAGGTTACTATTTTGCCGATAGACCCGCTGACATGCAACGAAGTAATGTAGCATTTTCCCTTACGATAGATCTGCGAATCACTGTCGTAGAACTGCACGGTGTATGGTGTAGAAATCCCTGCTTGCAAACTACCGACATAGTTCATCGTTTGGCACAATCCCTCTGCCGAGATAGTCCAACCTCTTTTGCCCGGAACATACTCTCGGTCTGCACCACACACGGGAGATGCCGCCTCTATCAGTTCTTGCGAGAACTCTATCTCGCAAGCCTTAGAGGTGGCGACAATGATGCCGTTGAGCGATAATATAAGATTTTCTCCGTGTACCATAATACTAAACACAAAAATAGTTGTATCGGTTAGCCTTACCTATTCTATCTCGGGTATCTCCACACAAGTAATGGTGGAGCAGTCTGTCCGCCAATCTCTAATCTCCGCTATCGGAGAATAGGTTTTTCCGTCATAACCGACAATGGTGGTAATCGGCAAACTTACCGTAGGCCGCTCGGCTTTGATACTGATAGTGCACCTTGATTGCTGATAGAAGGTTGCCAATCGGTTGAGCAAGTCTTTCTCGGGGCGGCGTGCTTCAATGGTTTCTGTCGAGGGGATATAGTAATCCGATGAGGATGCCGCTTCTTCTTTTGAGTTACGGATGATATGCGGCCCTTCCTGATTACTCATATTCGTAGCCAACTCCGTATTGATACTCACCCCGTCGGAAAAATTAGTCCCAAGCAAACGGAAATAATGGTTGTTGGAGCGGGTGGAAACAAGGGCATTCTGTTCTCCGATAAAACCCACACTGATATTTTTGATAAACATCTCCAGCGGTACACGCCCATAGACTCCGCGCCCCGCAATGTTGAGAAATTGTAACTCTACATCCCCGATAAAAGTCTTAGGTGTAGGGATGATGATACCGTCGGTTTCGGCTAACTTCATACTGCTATCCCATGTGTTTTGAAAACTTCCGTCTTGCAATCGGGTCTCAAAGTGTGCTTTCTCACCTACCCACGCTTTACCATTCCACCATTGCTCACCCACACGAAGCAATAGCAATATACATACCGTCTTATCAAACGATGCCTCGGGGTTCCAATCACTACGAACATACACATCGCGTGTCTTGGTATCATCTACCGGTATATCTTCTCGCGAGTGCGACAGGTAATAGGTTGCCGCCGACATGGTGAGTTGAAAATAACCTTTGGGAACTGTTATTTGCAACTCTGTCCGCATACGAAAGATATAATCGATACTTTCCGCGGGGAAGCGTGATTCACCGGCAAACAAGGTATTAGAACTTTCGAGCATACCAGGGAAAAACACACAATGTATTCCGCTCGACGGCGCATACTGTGCATTGTTTTGAACCTTGTCGATACCCTCTTTACAAAAGAATGCACCGGCATAGAACCGATACAGAGCCGTTACATCTTTGAAATACTCCATTATCGGAGGTGTTCTTGTAGCAATAGAGAGGTTTTGTAACAGGTTTGTAAGGGTAGATGATGCCACACTCTCTGCATAAGCGGATTCGGGGCGACACAGTGCCGTGTACATCTTAAAGTCGATATTCGAGTAAGCGTTGAGTTGGTGACTGGCATACAAATATACCCACTTTTCCTCGAGTGTGGTACTGCTGCTATGTACTTTCAAACCTTTCAATAATGTACCTCTCTTAGTGATGGTATCCAATTCTCCGTCCGGACAAGCGGGCAAAGACAAATCCACATCATCGCCGGCAGTGGTGGCTATCACCTCCACCGACCTCGCACCCGCTGCCGTAGCAATGGTATGGTCAATTCCCCGATACTCAAATGCCGACATCTCATTCTCCGCTTGCTGCACGGAGAACGACACTGCGTTGGTAATCGATTTGCTTTCGTCTTTTAGGTTGGCAAGCGTAAAGCACGAATAGCCGGCATTCGACCCGATGCGCTGAAAGTAGATAGCACTTTGTTTCTCACGAGCACACCAACCCATAAATCGGCACACTATATCGAGTATGCTTTTGAGCGACACACCGCTCACCACATAAGTAACACTGCTCTCATTGGTCTGCTCTTTCTGCTCAAAGAATATCGATGTATTCACCAATTTGTCGAGGATGCGTTGATCTACTTTCGATACGTAGATAGTTCCGTATGATACTCCGTATTGGTTGATACTCTCCATACAAGCCGCTATGATACTGCGTATGCTCATCAGACCGCTAAACACCTCCGTAGATGCCTGCACCGAATCCATCGCCTGCAAAGCAGATAGCAGGTTGAGGTCAATTTCCTGCGCAGTCGATTGGTAGGTCTGACTGTAGGTCTCGCAACCGATAAAACCTTGCCATTCAACTATATCACCTCCGTCAGCGTTACGCACCAGTATAACCGGGCGGGCGGTGTTGTTGGCGGGTATGATAGCGGGCAGCAGTGTGCCGTCGTTATCAACAACACGCAGCGTGCCGTTCTGCCCGCGTACAGGCGCAAAAAAGTCCTCGCCGCCCTCCTCATCGGTGCTGAACGGTTGCTCCGCTGCAGTCAGCACCTCAGGCGTACCGGTATAGTCATCATCGTAGATATTTACTGTATAGTTGTTGCCCTTATAACTTTGAAAGGGGACAGTCCAATGTATCGTCTTTGCCATAATAGTTTATTTTACGGATGAATATGCATATCGTGAGCCGCCACGGCTGCGGTTGTCGGCATCGGCTGCAAGCAGTATGTCCCGCCCGGATATACGCCCCGATACATTCACGGCGACCGGAGAGACACCACCGTTCATCATCGCCGTGGCGTTGGCTATGCCTTGCCGAGTGAGGACACCTTCGCCCATATTCAGGCGGGCTACCACATTATCACCCATGTACGGATTGCCGGGTAGTTTACCTAAATAGCCCGTTACACTACCACCCGTCGCATATCCTTTCGTTACACTCTTGATGCTGGCTATGGTGGCGGTCATCGTGGCCAAACCTGCCGTGGCGGCGGCTATCCAACCGAACACACCCGCTGCACCCGTCGCTGGACTGGCTGCCGCCTGCGCAAAACCGAGCGCGATATTCGCTACCGCCTGCAATACAATACCCGTTACCTTCGCCGCGGGATCTTCTATGTTCTGAAGCGCACTGCCTACATTAGATACTGCGCTCGCCGCGTTCCTCCACGCAGCCGCTGCCGCATCGCCCATCTTCGCAATGTTGTTACCGCCCGTGCCTGCCAATTGTATCTGTACATCGGATGCCGATACAGGCGTAGCAAGCCCGACACCCGATTCCAACGGTTGCAGTTTCGAGCCGTTGTTGATGAGGTCTATCCGCTCTTTTACCAGTTTCAGTTCCTCCGCCAATTGGTGCACCTCTTTGGCACTCTGAGCATAGTTCATCTCCTTATTCAGCCGTGCCTGCTCGCGGTTGAGTTCGCCTAAGATACCCAATTGCCGTTCTTGTTCCTTGGCAGTGCCGGTGTCGGTCGTCTGCTTAGCGGTACTGCCTCCGTATCTCTGTGCCTGCCGCTCTATCTGAGCAATGGCGAGTTCAGTCTGTTGGGCCGCTGCACCAAGGCTCTGAATGTCTTGTATCTCCGTATCGTTTAGTTTGCGCAACACGTCGCCTAAGTGCTCCGCATCATTGGCTGCCTCGTAAGTAACATTACGCTCTTCACCATGCGCTTGTGCCCACGCATCACCGAACCCGCCACCCATCACTGATGTAGATGTACTGCCTGTATAGACCTTCTTGCTCAGCGGCAGTGCTTTAAGCGATTCATAACTCCCCCAATCCCCCGATAGCGCATTCATCAGGTCGTCTGCACTCACATCTCTCTCGGCGGCCAATTTCTTCACCGCTGCCTCGTAGGCTTGTTGCTCATACTTCTTGCGCTGCTCCAACTGCTCTATGTAGGCTTGCTTTTTCTCGTTGAATTGCGCTTTATCGATTTTCCCCTCTCTCAAATCCACAATAGCGTTGCTGAAATCGGCTTGCGTTCTGCCCATATTGATTTGGTTGAACGCATTGAATGTACCGAGGTCGTCGAGTGCATCGTAGGCATCTCTCGCAGCACGGATAATATCTCCTATATTAGAGAGAAAACTGCTAAACGAAGTCGTACCATTTAGTGCGCTGAGGAAACCTTGGTACAATCCGCCCGCAGCCTCTACCGTTCTGCCCCACTCATCCATTGCCAATTCATTGCTTTTGAAGGCATCCATCGCCACCTTCGCTGCCGCACCCGCTGCAGCCATACCCGCACCCATCTTCGTGAGCAACTGAGTGGGCAACCCCAGTTTGCCGGCCACCGTTTCCACAGCACTGCGAAAACCGCCGTTCAACTCCCCTTCCGCACTCCGTATCTGAGTATTCGTGGCTTGGATGCGCCCTTTCAGTTCTTGCAGGCTCTGCGACAAAGCCTTGCCATAAGGCGCGTTCTTCTCCGCATCGGTCAGGTTCTTATACTGCACCGAAAGTTGTACATAAGCCTGTTTCAACTCGTTTACTTTACCCTTTACCGATGATGCCACCGTGTCCATCTTGCCGAGCGAGCGCACAAAATCGAGTTCTTGTTTCTCTACATACTCAAGCGTACCACCTACATCGCGGCACTTCTTCTCGTACTGCGTCAGACCCTCTGCGGCACGCTTTACTTTTGCGTCATATTCGTGTGAATCGACTTTTAGTCGAGTGATAACATCTCCCATATTGTTAGTCGTTTAGTTGTTCTTCTATCACTTTATCAAGCAGTTGGTCTAATTGCACCAGGGCTTTCTCTATGGCGTTGTTCGATACCCTGCCGAACCATTGGCGGGCTTGTATCTTACCCACCTGCCGCACCCCGTTGCCCTCTCGCCCGGGGGTACCCATCTCAATAAACCGCAGGATAAATCCGCGGTCTTCGCCTGCGTAGGTGAGCAAGTCCTCGGTGCGCCTGCTCCTCGGCATACGGTTGCCGCCTCGGTGATTACCTGCGCTATTCACACGGTGCTCCAACGCATGATATACCGGCGGCAAAGAAACCCTATTCCCGGCACGGCGGTTGCCGCTGATGATGTTTAGGTTGCCGCCGAATACCTTGGCATAGACGGCTTTGCGTATGGCTTTATATGCCTGCTTAGTCGATAGCGACACGGCACTCTGTTGTGCAATACTCTGCGCCTGTTCCATCACCACACGAATACAGCGTTTGATGCGCTTCGCCATATCCGGGTTCTCCGTCAGTAGCCGCTCTATGCGGGCGTTGTTCTCTATTTCGATAGTAGCCATACTATGCAGGTCAATAACGGCATAGGCTAACCGATATTAGCGTTGTGCATTGATTTCATCGTACAAAATCAACCCCTCAAGCAGGCAAATCACATTGTCTATCTTCGCAGATTCATACGCACCCGCCTTCACGGGCTTTTTGTTCTCCAAGCCGTCGTTGCTCTCTTGTATCATGCAGTTGCCAAACTGCCACGCCCACATCGAAGTATCGCTCAGCGTAATGAGCGGAGGTGCTGACTGAATGAGGAAAGTCAGTTCATCCACGGGAGCAGTGAAATAGGCAAAAGTCTGTCGTATCGGCCGCAGTATATTGTCAGGATTAGCACCTATATTCGTCAGCCATGCACGCACATTGTTAATCGTCATCTTCGCTTTGTAGGGGTCGTAACCGATACGCAGTATATCCACATGGCTGCGCAGTTTCTCCAATCGTTGCGTTACAAAATCATCCGCTATCACCTTCCCCGGGCAGGTATGCAAGTAGCCCGCCTCTATCCACTGACGATACAGGGTGGCATTAGGCGATGCTGCCACATAGTACTCCGCTATCCACGCGTCGCAGTCTGCAAAGAACTCCCCCGTATCGCGGTTGTAGCATAGGTAGGTGGCAGCGTTGAGGTCGTTGCCCTGCGAGAAATCCATGCCGATAAAGCACACCCAATCATCATCGGGCGACAGGTCGGTAATACGCCTCTCGGTGAGCAACGGTGTGATGTCTGACGCCTTGAGCCAATCGCGCGTCTTACTGCTCTGAAACACATTAAACAACTTCGTTATCTGCTCCGTCTTATAGTCGGGGTCCATATCCATCTTGCGCAACTCATCCTCGTAGTATTTCGGCTGAACGGTGATACCCAAATGGTGATTCACCTTCTGCCACATATAAGGCTGCCGCATGAGCCTGTCTATGTCCGGCAGTTCCCAACTGTCGGGGCAGCATAGCAGCGCAAACATCCAGTCGTTGTCGGTCTCGGCGGGCTTGCTGTCGAGCGGAAGGCTCAGTTCCTGCTCGAGTATCTTTTTTATTTCCCGCAATCGCACCTCAAACGGCCCTTCCAATACACGCCCGGCAGTGGTGGTAAAGAGCGTCAGCGGCTGCTTGCGTGCGCCCATCGAACCTCTTACCACACCCACCAAGCGAGCCATATCGCTTTTGTCTTTCACATACGCTGCCGACCCGTACTCATCGGCGCAACAGAGTTCCGCTTTCAGTCCGTCTTTGGTCTTGCCGCCCGCCGTCAGTGCCGCCACTTTGGCTTTGCGTTGCTCGCCCGGCTTCCAGTTGGTCTCCGTAGCCGTGAAACGGATATGCCTCTCGTTGCGGTCGAGCGAGCGGATCATCCCCTGAGCGGTCGAATAGAGTATCTTTGCTTGGTCGGCTGAGTTGGCGGTGCAGTAGCACTCCGCATCTCGGCTCTCGGCTAGGAAAAACCACGCAATAAACAATGCGGCCACATGCGTCTTGGCAGATTTGCGAGGCACAAACAAGGTCGCCTCGGTGCAGACACGCACCGGGTCGCCGTCTGCGTCTCGGTGTACAAAACCCATGGGAGCCGCTATCTGGAAACACTGCATAGGCGTCAGAGGATATCGCTGAGTGCCGCGCAGACTATCGATTTCAAACGATTCAAACAACGCAAACATCTTGTGTATCTTTTCGTAATCGAATGAGTAGGTTGCCAGCATGCGCAAGAACTTACGGATGCCGAGCAACTCGTAGAGGTTGGCATGGTCTGCCTCCGTCGAGGTGCAAAAATCGATATACTGCCCGATGCGCGGGTCTATCCGTTCCACCCGCTCGGCATAGAAAGGCAGTGCCATAGCCAAACGGATGTCAGCAAGGCACTGCTTCTTCGCGGCTTGTGATTCTAAATCGGTCATAAAAGTTGTTGTATAGGCTTGTCCGATAAAATGATACGATTTCTTGCTTTTTCCTGTCTTTTTGTTATCCCGATTTTGAGCCGTTCTTGTCGAAACCTCGTCGAGACCTTGTCGAGACCTAAGACACACCGTACCGATAATCATTTTGTCAGTCGCTTAGGCATATTTTCGGCAAAGTGTCAATCGCTCCTTATCGGACAATAGGTTCTACTATACCCGCAATTAGCCGCAAAAGCAAACCCGACACCACACCCCGACACACTTACACCCCGACACCCATACACACAACAAAAACGCCACCGACCTCTATCAGGCAGGTGGCGCAAATAAATCATGAATAATGATCAACAGAAAAGAATCCAAGATGTACACTATTACCCTATTTAGCCGCATAGGTTAGCCGCTCTTCCAAACAATAATTTTACCAACAGAGAACACACTCAGCCATACACCCACAAAAAATGCCACCTACCTGTCTCAGGCAAGTGGCACCACATAATTTGTTTTTATTTTATAATCTTGAAAACACAATGCATAAATCCACCCGTTAGCCGCATAGGTTAGCCGCAGAACACCAACAAAAAAACCACCTGCTCGGCTCAAAGCAGGTGGCGGTCAAAAGAAACAGATATAAGTCTGTGAGCCTTATCGGATAGTCATACAAGCATTGCCTATCTCGTGAATGCCGTTGATGATACGGCTGCGCATAGCCTCTTTGGGTTTGCGTGTGCCGCAAGCATACTGCGAAAGCATGGCTTTGCTGATTCCCGTAACCTCAGACAGCCCGGCAAAAGAGAGGTAGGCTTTGCACTCTTGCAAGATAGCAGAAATGTCGCAAACAAACTCAAAATTTGATTCTATGTTTTCCCCTGTACGCTGCAAGTGCTTTGCCCGCATAGCGTCAAAAACGGCAAGAAAGTCCTTTTTGGCTTCCTCTATACTGCTCCCTTCGCCAAAAAAACCGAAGGGGAATGCTTCGTTTACATAAACGCTGTAATAGCCTTGCCCATTGGCTTCGATGTGGGCTTGATAAGTCTTTGCCATAGTTATTTTTTGTTTTATAGAGGCTCGGGCTTAAATACCCGAGTCTCTGAGGATGTTTTTAAGGGTTTTGGATGCCACTTCGTGGCTTTCGTGATTGCTCGTAGGGAAGTACTTGCCCGTAATCGGACTATACCACTCGGGGTGTCCCGCTATCGAATCTCCTGTCGGGTAGCACCCTGCCTTACGCAATTTCCGATGTAGTTCGCTGTATTTCATATCTGTTTTTCTTTTGACACTGCAAAGATAATGCTTTTTTTTTGAATAGCAAAATAATTCGCACACTTTTTCGTATTATTTTTTCGGACAAAACAAAAATCGCCACTCCATAGGCTCGGAGAGTGGCGACGGGTGTATTAGAAAAGAGGATGATTAGTGAGCCTATTGCAGGGTATCGGCGGCACGGCGTATACGCTCCGATAGGTCATACAGTGCGCCTTGCAGTTGAGCCAATTCTGCCTCGGAGAAACCGCCCTTACCGCCGTTGCCGTCTATGCCGTCAAACTTATGGTAAAGCCACGATGACGACTTGCCAAAGTAGCGGTTTGCCAATTTAGAGATGTTGATGTCGAGCAGGATGTCCGATAGTTTCTGTTTTGGGGTCTGTTCCATTGTCGTTTATATTTTGTCGGGCGGCTCAAAAGAGCCCTCCGAAGAGGTCTCTTTTGCTTTACCAACCCATTAGGTTGTCGAATAATTGCTTTATGAACCATTCTTGCTCTTCGGGGTGGTCCATTCGTCCCCGTGAGGCTCTATAATTTCTCATTGCCTCGATGAGTTCTTTTTCTTCTTCGGTTAGTTTCACTTGTTACACCTCCTCTTTTCTAATACACTGCAAAGATACTACTTTTTTTCGTACTGCGCAAATTATTAGTACACTTTTTCGTATTTTTTTTGATAAAACAAAAAATCGCCACTCCATTATCTCGGGGTGGCGATGAAAGAAACTATTGTTCCTCGTTTTCGGGTGCGCGTTGTGGGTTGAACCGGTTGATAAACTCTTGCGTAAACCGCTGGCTCGGCGATTTGAGCGACAGGTTCTCAATAACCCTATACGCTGCCTGTGCATCTCGCACGCAATCGGGGTTCTCCTCGTTATAGATGTTGTAGAAATGCATGGCTATCATCGCAAAACGAGACGCGTTGTGAATCACATAGTCCACAATAGAAATCGAGTTTTGGTCGTTACCCACAACGAGATCCGTCAATCGGTTGTGCCAATAGGTCGTCTTATGCACACTCTCGATAAAGTTAGTCATCGCCCGTTTGGCCTATTTGTCGAGTTTGATACCGGCTACCTCAAGGCTGATGGTAGAGGTCGAAAGCAGCAACTCTGCCGATGCTGCAAGCAAGATGCCTATCGTAATCGCACTCTTGCTTTGGTCTGTTACTTGTTGTCTGTTAAGCATAGTTTTCAAAAAAATGCATACGGGCGGCGTTCCTAATGTTACTTGCAGCACCTTCACTGTCTTATCCGTATGCGGGATTAGTAAGTCTTCTCAGAACTTATTCGTATCTGTTTGTTATAAATCGTTCTATGCACGCCTCTCCGTCCGAGGCAAAGAAGTGGTCATCTGCTATCACCTGCACGCTATACTCGGGGCTTGCTTCGTACAACATGCGGTCACTTTGCAAGTGGTGCAAGGCTTCTTCGTAGTCATCATACACCCATATATCATCCAATTTGAATGTATATCTGCCGTGCATAATGGCTTCACGATAGGCGTATTTCATAGTTCCAATCTCATTTGCTTGTTTTTCTCCACCTCATCTAAATGCCTTTGAAAGTAGGTGTCTAACTTCAAGGCTGCGTTGCTGTCCGCAAGCCCCGCTTCATAGACTGCCAAATAAAAGGCGTTGAGTACTTGTTCCTTGGTCATAGCGATTATTCCTTTCCGAGGCTGTCTATTACCTCCAATATCTCGTCATCATAGCCCATGAGTACGGCAGCGGCATGCATATTCTCTACGGTATCGACTTGCATACAGTCGTATCCGTTGAGACCTCGTATATAGAACCGATTGAGCGGTCTAAATAGGTTGTTTAAGAACATGTGATATACCTCTAATCGTTGCCACTTACCCTGATAGGTCATCTTACGAGTAGTCTTGTCGGCTTCGATGTTAAAGTGTACTTTGCCGTACATAAACATTTTAATGTCTAACTTTGTCATATCCTTTCCTCCAATGCTATAATGATTGATTCGTTGATTGCTTGTTCTCGGGTAGGATATGAACCTGTAATTATAGCACCTTTGAGTTGTTCTTTTCCCCAGATAAAGCAGCACCATAGTGGGGTCTTAATTACTCGATCTATCGTTTTATCGACATCGATGTAAATCTCTTTTTTAACAAACCAATCCAACACCTCGCGATAGGCGGGGGCAGCGTAGTAATGCTCGATAGTACACTGCATTATGTGATTGCCCCATGCGCCTAAGTCCCCGTCGAGGTTGTAGTACATATCGCTACCGGTCTGCGGGTAGCCCTGCGCTTTGAGCATTTTTGCCGTCTCAAACGGCACATAGAATTTGCTATTCATATATCGATTCCAATACTTTGATTATGGCACGGTTGAGTGCCTGTTCTTCGGTTGGTTCAGCAGTAGTTGCGGTACTATTACCACGGCCGGGAGTGATTAAGCCATAGTACTTAGACTTGCGATTACTATCGGCTTCGGGAACTGTAACAATAGTACCTATCAGTATTCCATACTTTCGGTCTATCCAACCGACCGCTTGCTCGTAGGTCGGCAGTGCCATCTCGTTGGCTGCATACTTACCTCTCTGATAGCCTTTCTCTTTCAGCCGCCGTGCTATCTCAAGCGGCACATAGTGCTTTGTTTCCATTGTGGTAAAAAAAATGTATGCGTGGCGGGTGCGAGGTATCGAACGCTGTTTGCAATGTGTTCCTAAGTTCCAGTAATGGTCGGTATGGTCTCCCACTATTATCAGCCTTGCGGCTCCATACCGAGTGCGCCGTTCTGCTACTCGTGCAGGTGTGCGACCAATTTTCAGAGTATCCTCCTTGCGGAGTGTGTAATACTATTAGCAGCCACATTCACTGTCTTATCTGCACTTTCGCTTGCTACTCCTGAGGGCGGGTGCCAGTTCGGATTTTATCCGCTCCGCAGCCCCTTCACTGTCTTATCCTCACTTTCGCCATTGCAACTCCCTGACTATTCAAGCAGCCCCATTCACTGTCTTATCACGCATACGGGTTAGTTATTAGTTGTTTTGCAATCCGGATACGATTGCGGTTAGTGTATCGTTGTTATCCTCGTTCTTGGGCTCTACCTTCACCGCCGCTTTGGCTGAAGTGAAACCGAGTGCCTTGTGGTAGTTCAGTATGAGCAAGTCTTGCTGATACTTCACGGTGATCAACGGATGCTGCTTGCGGGTAGCCTGACCTGTAGAACCGATGTCGGTAATGACGAAGCCGTCTTGCTGAATGGTCTTGCTCAGTTGGTCGCGCCACGCCATCGCCTCGGCAAGTTGGTCGATAGTGGTGGTCAGATTCTCGGGGACTTCCCCATTGTTCTCGTGCTGCACCTGCTTTCTGATTTGCGTTTTATAGTCCCTGCTTCTCATTGTTGTGAAATTTGATAGTCGTTTGTAAAGCGTTGATAAACGGTACCCGATAGAGCCCGTAAGCCTCCGAGTTGATTTTTATCTTGCGGGTCGGGATAGTCATCCATCCGTTCCACGCAGCGTCGCAAGGGCGGTGCAACGGATGTTTGCTGTCTCTCTCCGAGGCGAGTATCCGCACGGCTTTCGTGCCGATAGCCTCCATGGTACCGAGGCACACATAACCCTCGCGGCTACCCTTCGGGCGCATGTTGTCGGGTATCTTGCCGCATAGAGGGCAGGCAAGGCAACAGTCGGGCTTGCTCGTAGGCAGTTGTACCGGGTGTGATGTTAGTTTGGGCATATCGTTGGTGTTTTTAGTTTGGCGGATAGGCGGGGTAACTCTCCCCGCATAGGGCCGTGGCTTTCGCAAGGCGGTGAGTGCGATGTACCGTTCTTCCTTGCTATTTCTCTGCTTGCCTAATTTTATCAAGCCTTTCTATCCGTGTCAGTTTTATTTTGCGTTAAGTGGGGATGTCCGTTAGTGGTGGGGAGCGCGGTTCTTGCGTGGCGACTGCCCAATCCGTAAAAATGGCATACCCTGAAAAATCAATCTCTCAACTCGAAGGAGGGGCAGTGGATTTTGGAGTCAGAGGGGGTGCGAAATCTAAACTACCCCCGGGGGTGGGTCGGTGTGCCTCCTTCCACCGTTCCAGGGCTTGCGCTCGTCGTTGCCGCACCGCTGCGGGCGAGTGGGAGCGGCGGGTGCGGTGGATCTCGGCGTGGCACTCATAGCAGAGGGCTTGCAGGTTAGCGGGCGCGAACATCAGTTGCTCCATCTCTTGCTCTGTGTGTGCCGTCTCACACTCCGTGCGGTGGTGTACGCACTGTGCGGCTCGGTAGCGCGGCGGTGTCTGCAGGGCGCATACCTCGCAGGCAGGATGCTCCGATAGGTAGGCATTGCGTACTACGCGCCAACGCTCCGAGGTAATCAGTCGGCGGTATGTCTTATCCTTGCTCATCGGTGAAGAGATTGCGTTCGTAGCGGCTCATATCGGGCGTGCGTTTCTGTAAGTATCGCTGTTGGTCAGTCGGTCGCCCGTACTCCGAACGGCGGTTGTCTGAGAAGAGGCTGCCAAGGAACGCATCGTCGGGGTCGGTGGCGTGGTCGTCTATGATAGCAAGCAGCGTCTCATACAGACTGTTGCAGTCGTACTCTACACCCAGCAAGCGCAGTTTGCGGTAGTAGTCGCTCGGCAGCAGCACCTCCGCTATCTGCTCAAAGATACGCTGGATGTTATAGTCCACCTCGCGTGTGCCGCATACCTCTTCGCCTACACCTACCATACGGCTGCCCTCTTTGCCACGCTCACCCAACAGGTAGAACGCTCGGGTGATATGCATCTTGCCTTGGTCGTCGCATAGCGTGATATGCTTACGGCACGATTGCAGGTTGTCGAATAGGCGTATCGTCTTCGCCAACTCCTCCGTGATAGGTTCTTGGTCGGAGCGCAAACGGATGACCACATCGATGCACAGTTGCAAGAAGTCGTAGATAGTCAGGTGCATGCCCTCCATGATATGCCTAAGTACCGGCAGTATGTCTTTCGACACTTTGGTGCCAACAGGCACGGCTTTTCTTTCTTCGCTCATATTCGGATCAAATCTAATCGGTTAATCAAATAGTCGAGTACCTCCGCTTTCTCGGGTTGCTCGCATAGTTCGGCTATCTTCGTTCCCTCACTCACGGCATTGTCCTTCGCCCAGCGTAGCATGATGTCGGCTATATCGGCTTTCGGACCGTCTTGCGGCTGCCACTGACGGCGTACCAACTGCGAGAGGTAGATGCGGTCGTAGTCGAGACTGCGCAATGTTTTTGCCCAGTCGTCGTACCCGTCATAGTCGGGATGGACGAAGATATGTCTATTGGCGGCTATCAGTGGGCGCAGTAGGTCGGGCTTGAGGTTGGCTTTGCCGCCTGTTGCCAACCACAGACTGTCCTTCGGGTCGCTGAAAGCAGAGCATATAAGTGCCGTCTTCTCGCTCTCCACCAAGCAGATGTTGGCCTTCGGGTAGCGGTGCATCAGGTGCAAACCGAATAAGCACATCTCATAGCGTTGGCTGTTGCGGTCGAACCTGCCTATCTTCTCCATGAAGCAGTGAAACCAATACTGGCTCACCTTGGCATCTTTGTCCCGATGGCCGTCTGCGCGGTATTTCATAAACTTAGCCGTGGTCAGTTGCCCCTCGCAGTTGATATACGGGTAGATAGTCCACCCCTGCGTCCAACCTTTCAGGCTCGTGCCTACTCTATACTCGCCTATCATCCTACGCAAGCGGGTGCGGTACTCGTCTGCCAAAGGCAACGCCAGCAGATAGGATAGCAGCGGGTTGGTGTCCTCATGCCCGAGGTAAGGCGTCAGCAAGTCGGCTGACCAACGCACCAACTGCAACGGCTGCACAGGCTGACGGGGTGTATGCTTAGCCACTATGGGCTTCGGTTCTTCGTCTATGTAGATGCCGTACATAGCCGCGAGGTAGCGCAAGGCGTCGGGATAGCAGAGGTGTCTGCCCTCCATAAGAGCGTCTATCGGCGTATAGGTCTCGCCTGATGCAAAATCAGTGGCTATATTACGCCGTTCCGACACTTTGAATGAGCCTATATGGCGGTCATCTCTGAATGGAGATAGGCATTCATAGTCTGCACCACACTTGTGTAGTTCGGCTCCTAAGTCCCGCAGCACATCTACGATATTCGCTGCATCTCGTATCTTGGCTTCTATGATGGAAGGTATCATTTTTTTGTGCGTTTTTTGAGTGTTTTTTTCGGGCAAGTATGCTATCTATACCCGTTGGCCTATATCTTGGCCTGCCCCCCTATATATAGGGGGCAGGATAAGTAGGCCAAGGGGTCAGAATACATTGTCATCATCGTGCATGGAGTTATCCGTTGTGATTAGATTATCCGCCAATCGATAGCGGTTGTTCTCGCATATCAATACGCCACACTTCGTCGCCTCATCAATGTATTGCTCTGCCTTGATGCTACCCACTGAGTTAGCCTTCTTAATTCTATCTCGCAGTGCCCTCTTGCTCAATCTCTCCTCGTAGCCTATCACCTGCATTATCTCTCGCAACTCCTCTACCGTGAGTGCCTTCGGGGTGTCATCTGTGGCGTTATCCATCACGGGGTGCCCGTAGTGGTTGGCATCGTCTTCTATGTGGAACATCCAGTCCTCAAAGTCACGTGCGCGGTTCTTCGCTTGGCTCACCGAGAAAGTGGCGCGTGCACCGCTCTTATCCTTCTTCGTGCGCAGGATGTCCGTGGCCTTGCGCTCCAAGAACGACCCCGCATGTCCCACCATCTTATCGCTGCCAGGGTTCTCGTGTAGCAAGCACCACAGACTGATATGATAGTGCGATGCCACCGCCATACATTGGTAGATCAACAGTTGGCAGGCACGGTTATCGTTGAAGTCCCCGATCACATCGATCAAGCCGTCAAGGAACACCACATCCGGGCGCATCTCGTAGATAGCACGCAGCGTCATACGCCACCTGTCCTCAGCCAACAACACCTCTCGCAACCACAAGATGCGGAACTGGCTATGCACGCTGCCTCTCTCCCAGCCCATCTCTTGGTACACACGCATCATCACCAGTTGCGTATTGCCTTTCTCCATCTCCGTGTCCACATACAGCACCTTCGGTTCTCTGCCCTCGCGCAAGCAACGCTCACGCAACAACGAGTGCAGGTTGTAGAAATCACCGCGCATGATAGCCACCATCAGTTGCGTAAAAGTCATCGTCTTGCCATGCCCGGGCTTACCGGTCAAGCCGTGGATGCCACCCAGCGGCGCAAAGGGCACACCGCAGTAACTGAGCGTGTACTCCGGACTGGTGTACGGCTCCGTCGGGTCCAACCAGTTGCGGCTCAAGTCCGCATCCAACCATTGCAGGTCCTTCAAGAAGTCCTCCAACGGCGGCTTCTCTGGCGTGGCAAGCGGGTTAATCATTTCGTTCATCTCTGAGTCTCTTATGATAGCGTGGCAAGGCAGATAGTTATTCTGCAACGCAACACCTATCGGTTAAAATGGCATTTCTGCCTTGTTTTCTTCGATTTGCGGTGTTTCTGCGCTCTCCGTGATAGTTTCTATCTCTTGCGATGTTTCTTGCGCTTGTAGCGCATTATTTTGCGTCTGCTGCGACTTAGCCGACAGTGCCACAAAGCGGTTGATAGTCTTGCGCTCTATCATAAACGCCTTGCCGTCTGCCTTACGGTTGCCCTCCGCCACCTCTGCCGTGATGCGAAACTCACCATAAGCACCTACACGCAGACCGATACGCTCCTGACCTTCACGGCTATGAAAACTGCGAGCCACAAACTCATCATCTCCACACTCGATACGCACCGAGTAAATAGGACCGTAAGTTCCGTCCTTATGACGGAACACATCGGTCTCTACAATCGAAAGTACTTTACCTAAAATCTTCATACTATTTTTGTTTTGATTGATTACCTTCGGGGAGGACACTACACCTCCCCTTTGATATGAATGGATAACTACCGCTTTCACCCAAGCGGGCAGGGGTAAGAAAGAAAAGTCTGATTCTGCAGGTTAGCGGTTGTATATTTGTTTAATCACGATGTTTTTCTCCATCACTCGATCCAACTGCACTTTGTCATAGTTCCTGCCGATATACACATTCGCATTCGGCTTGATGTACTGCTCCCACTCCGGGCGCGAGATGTTCAACCAACCGATGGCCTCTTCTTCACTAAGCCACCTGCGTTGCGTCAAATCTACTTCTGCAATTTTTCTTGTTGCCATATTCTTGATTTTTTTAAGGGTTAATCTGTTTTTCTCACTCATACCGGCTCACTGTCTCCACCACCTTACGCTCCCACTCCGCCTCCTGAGCCTTGCGCTCGCTCACTATCGCCATCGCAGCCTCTATCACACGACGCTCCGTCGCTGTCAGCATCTCCGGAGCAGTCTTGCGGAAGGCCGAGCACACTGTCGGACGGGTACACTGCACACGCTCCACTATCTCAGGATAGCAACCGCGCACATCGCTCTTGAGCCGAGCAATAGCCATCGCATAAGTCTTTATCTCCTTGCTCATACCTACTTACCTTGTATCGCCTGATCCACCATGAACCAAAAACCTACACACAGTCCTACATACAGCACTATCGCTGCCACCATGCTCCCTACTCCGCAGCCCTGGCGGTACCACTCTACTACCACTCCCGCTACCAACGCCACCAACAGCAATACCCATACGCTGCCATTCACAATACGAAATCGCTTTTGTCTTTCCATTTGTCTTTTCGCTTTACTTTTACCTTAATTTTGCGAATACCGATTTTTTGCAGTAACTTTGCCACCAATTTTTACCGACACTTTACCGCTTACTTTCGTTTCGCGGTGCAAAAGTACAATAAATTGGTAATACTAACAAACATAATAGTGTATTATTACCAATAATTTCTGATTTGTAAAGTAGAGTTTGCAAAATAATGGTATAAATAACAAATAATATGGATAAATCACAGAGACTAGGCCAAATGTACGAATATGCTCGTACTAATGGTATGTGCAGAAACAAACGCAGTTTCGCAGAATTATTGGGTATAGACAATGGAAATCTATCTAAAGCATTGGGCAATGATGCCAAATACATGACAGATTCTCTGCTTATACGAGTAAATAATGCATTGGGTAATGTATTCTCATTCGATTGGCTCCTAACAGGTAATGGCGAGATGCTCAATGGTAACACTGGCAGCAATGGTGATTCTATTCACCACAACTCCGGCAATGTAGCCACACGAGGTGCACACATCACCACCTCTACCGATGAGAAAGACCGCCTCATCGCTTCCCTACAATCGCAAATCACCACCCTACAATCCCAAATCGACGCACAACACGAACACGCCGACTTGCTACAATCGCAAATCGCTACCCTACAATCACAAATCGCCGAACTCAAAGCCGACAAACAAAACCTCATGCAACTGCTCACCAACCTCACACAAAACAAATAACCACCGAGCAACTACAGCGCAGCACCGAGGCAATCTGAGATAATCTGAGGTAATCGCACCAAGGTAACAGCACTGAGGTAACAGTACCGAGGTAATCGCACTGAGGTAATACCATTGAGGTAATCAGTTATAAAGAATTACTTTACAACTGCCCGCGTTCTTTGACATATTGAGAATAGTCGCCCACGACTACCCACCATCGCCATCTGAAGTGGTATTGATAGACCATTGCCCATATCTGAAATAGCCGGCATATTTGTGTATATGGATTTTTTATAGTAATTTTGCGGCGAAAAATGTAAAAAACACGACAACCATGATAACAACTCAGCAGGCGAAAGAGTTTGTAGATGCAGATAAAGTAATCGTAGTAGATGGTGAAAGAGTAGAATCTTTTACTATCGTGCAAACTTTTCCTCTGCGGATGAATATCAATCTCGCTGTCAAGGGTAAAGGAGATGAATGGCTGTTTACTTGGCAAATCGACCAAGGCACAAAAGATTCATTGCGAATGAGTTTGCATTGCCAACAATATGAAAGCAACATAGGTCTGATAAGAGTGGACTATAATCGTGGACATCACAATCCACAAGTGGCTCCTGACGATTTGCCGGATTTCCTTTCGCCTTATGTTGGAAAATTGTTCGGACCGCGCGAAAGTCATGTGCATATCCATGTTTCGAGCGATATACTGCAAATGCAATGGGCTATGCCGATAGAAGCCTCCAATATCGAAAGCAAGACTTTTGATGCAAGTTCTGATTCTATTGAAAAGGCAATACAATCATTTGCCAAAGCAATACATATAACGACAACAATAAAAGTGGAAAGGAGTATTTTATGAGTTGGATAGACGATAGCATAAAGGCCTATTACACATGGCTAAAAGACAAAACATCATATTACACCGATGATAAAACAAATTGGAGTGTCATTTCCACGCCTTTCTATGGTACATACAATGACCCTATCGATATATATGTTAAACAAGATGGTGATGGGAACATCCTATTGTCGGATGATGGCGTTACACTGACCAACTTAGAGCAAGTGGGAGTTACTATCAGCCGTTCTCAGAAAAGGAAAGAATGGTTAGATGCAATCTTGTGCAACTATGGTATTGCACTAAATGGAAATGAACTGACCACAAAGGCTACCCCAAAGACTTTCCCTCAGAAAAAGCATAATATGATATGTGCAATGTTTGCCATTTCTGAAATGGAACTGATGGCTAAAAACACCGTATCTACAATGTTTAATGAGGATGTCCGCAATATGTTAGATGAACGAAAACTCGTATATACTCCGGAGTTTATAGCAAAGGGTTCTACAGGAATAGAATTTACTTTCGATTTCCAAATTGCAGGCATGAAAGAAGAGATGGTTATTAAATCGTTTAATAGCCTTAACAAAATGAATGTCCCCAATTTTTTATTTAGTTTCGATGACATAAAAGGCGGACGCGAGCGGATTTCCGGTAAGAAACTGAATGGTGTTGCTATAATCAATGATATTGATAAGGATATAAAATCGGATATGCTCAGCGCCTTTGAATCCAAAAATATCCCCTATATATTATGGAGCCAACGAGGTTCTAAGGAGAATATACAAAAACTCACAGTAGCCTAAAACACTTTTTCAAATACATAAGCGACTATTCTCAATACGAGCATAGCCGCTTTTTTTTGTATGCCCTGCCACGCCTGCGCCGCATAGGACGCACAGTCGCAGATACACAGAATGCACAGATGCGCGAGTACAGGCAAGACGCAGAGGTACAGGTGCAGAGGTACAGGTACAGTCGCAGAGGGCATACACAACAAAAAAGCAGTTATTAAGTATTACTTAACAACTGCCATTGATACTACTAACCGTCATTGATAAGAACAACATAAACATTACTGCCTATGCAGCCCACAAGACACCCTCCATAGAATACCAACGAGCCTTTTGCACGCAAAAGCACTCGTTCTTAGGTAAATAGCCTTCCTTATGCGCCTATCCTATAGGCACAGAGTACACAGAAACGCCTATCCTATAGGCAAAGAGTACACAAAAACGCCTATCCTATAGGCACAGAGAGTACCTGAAACGCCTACCCCCATAGGCAAAGAGTACACAGAAACGCTTATCATAGATAGGAATAGAATGGTAAAAACAAGTTCTCAAAATTTGCAGCAAAAATTGCAACTTACTGATTTTCAGCGACATTCAACCCGCTTATTCACCTTCGTAATGCGTGGGTCGGCGGTTCGAGTCCGCCTAGTGGCTCAAGAAAGAAAAGTGCTGATAATCAGCAGGTTGGATACATTCAACCTGTTGTATTTTTGTTTTTATCCACCATTTTTCAAGGCTATTTCCCCTAAAATCTCCTTGTTTTTACACCAAAAAACAAAATGGTAATAATTTTACACACCCAAAGTATCTTTTCTACAGGCTTGTACCATATTTAGGAAAAACACCATCCACAGTATTTTCATACGACCCGCAATGCAAACTTATCTATTAGTTTGCAAACCTGCAAAAATTGTAGTATCTTTGCACCCGCAAAGTCTAATAAACTTTGCAGACATAAAAAAGGCGTTTATTAGCGCTTTGTTCTGATGCTCTGAAACTTCGCAAACTTTAGATAATATCAGAACTTAGCAACGATAGATGTCCCATTGAATGTAAGATTTGGTTCTGTAGCCTCGTTCCGATGAGGCGTGTTGCCGTATAGTTATGTATGGTAACTTGGGTACTCTATAGGGGGGCAGTATCCCCAAATGGCAAGTACCTCTATTTCAGACTCAACCTTATATTTGGCGTGGGCTTCGCGTTGTCAGTTCTATATTATCGGGCAAATGCGAAGGCCTCAGAGCGTGGAACGGCAACAGTCGAACTCCACGCCCTTTTTGTATTGTCTAAATTGTAAATTTTCAATGCTGCATAGTTGGGAGTTCCTATGCTACTAAATTATACCACATTATGGACGAACAAGTTCTAGAAAAAATCACAGCGTTCGTTTCTCATCTATCCTCGAATGAGAACGGATCCACAACACCAACAGACCACATTCTATTGTACAATGTTGCGATAGCGGTTTGGAACAATCAAGAATGCATCTCTGATGCAAAATCTGCCGTAGAAACCGAAATTATCAATTCGGGAAAATTTACAGGCAATGCAGAAACTCGAATCGTTGAGGACTGTAAAAAGAAGTTGGACATTGTTTATGACTTTGTCAGCCGTATGCAACATCCCGCATTAGAAAAAATCAATTTACAACATTAAAATCAAGTATTATGGAAAACCTTATCAGACGATTAGTACGGGAATTTCAAAATTCCAACAGACAAATTAGAAACGAACACGCTCATGAATACTGGCAACACGCTATTGCTTATATGCTACCGGAATGGCAGCGCACACATGCTACATTTGACACTATTTTCAATCGACTCAGAGCATTATCTCGTGAATTTAATGGAGTTGGTTATATGACTGTATAGCAAGATGCTATAGCAATCGCACAACAATTAGAGGTGCCATACCAAGATTATTACCTGCATTTTATACAAGAACGGCGCAGAGAAGTAGCATTTGTAATGGCAAATGAACACCTTATGGCTCTCATTCCTTTTGACGGTTGGGAACTGATGCGATTTTTCCGTTTTGCATCCAATCGCTTACAAACCGCCATACGCGAAATGAACCGTGAAAGACAAGATAGAAACAACCGATAATACTAAAAATTATGAAAACAAAATTATTTTCTCTGAGCCTATTCTTGCTCACTGCCATAAATCTTATGGCTTACGACTTTAAGTATGGCGATTTGTATTACGATATCACTAGCGACAGTACGGTGGCGGTAACACAAGACTCCAAAGCACATTACAATGGAATCTCTTCAATTCAAATTCCGGCATCTATTCCATACAGTGGTAAAAAATACAGCGTAATGAGCATTGGAGATGATGCTTTCTTTAATTGTAGTGACCTGACATCTATCACTATCCCAAATAGCGTAATGAGCATTGGAGATTATGCCTTCTCTGATTGTAGTGGTCTGACTTCTATCACTATCCCAAATAGCGTAATGAGCATTGGAGATTATGCCTTCTCTGATTGTAGTGGTCTGACTTCTATCACTATCCCAAATAGCGTAATGAGCATTGGAGATTATGCCTTCTCTGATTGTAGTGGTCTGACTTCTATCAC
>ENA-UEQL01000715-UEQL01000715.1-human-gut-metagenome-genome-assembly--contig:-NODE-715-length-23909-cov-12.466138_pt1 | contig 23909 bp, 18 predicted proteins | sample MGYA00242905_ERZ507926 | MGnify/ENA primary metagenome ERZ507926 (study PRJEB26167, sample SAMN06115531) | human gut metagenome | host: Homo sapiens | place: China:Henan | collected 2015-09-09...
GCATTATTACCAAAACTTATGTCAGGAGAGTTTAAAATCAACGATTTAACTTGTTAAATTCTCATTTATGGAAGAGGTCACTTTAATACTTTCAGCCATTGCGGCCGTTGCTTCAATGCTTTCAGTCATAATTGCGATAAGATCAAATGCAAGTCAAAAACGGCATTTGAAGCATCGCTATGAAGCCCTTAATGAAGAGTACAATGGATTCTTTGGATCACATGTTGACCCAACAGGAAGAGACAAAGTAAGAGTCGAAATGAATACTATCAAGAAGGATTTAGGGATAAAATAAAATACCAGCATGCGAACCCTTCGAAAATACAAGTTAGGTGAAGTAATCAATGTACTTGACAGCAAGCGCATACCTTTATCGTCTAAAGAAAGAGAATCTCGCAAGGGACAGTATCCTTATTATGGAGCCCAGGGTATTATTGATTACATAGACGATTTTCTCTTCGACGGAACATATTTACTAATTGCCGAAGATGGAGAAAATGTCAAATCACAAAAAGAAGATATAGCAAGAATTGCAACTGGCAAATACTGGGTAAACAATCATGCACATATTGTAGAAAGTAATGGTCTCTGTGATTTAAGATATCTCTGCTACTTGCTCAATTCTACCGATATTTCTGGGTATATCACAGGTTCTGCTCAGCCAAAACTTAACCAGGCAAATCTATTATCAATCGAGATAGAGTTACCCTCTCTAGAAGTCCAAAGGAAAGTAGCAGATATTCTATCATCTTTTGACGATAAGATTGAACACAACAACCGTATAAATCATAATTTAGCCTCATAAGCAAAATCCAACTTCTCATAGATAATTGATAAATATTAACATATATGCAAAGCGAAGGAATGTATGAAAACGCTCTGATGAGCCTATTTGAGAATCTCGGATACGAGACTCTCTATGGTCCTGATATCGCTCGTGACTACCGAGTGCCGGTGAACGAGCCGCAGATGCGTTTTGCCCTGTCCCTAGTGAACCCCACTAAACCGAACGTTGCCATTGATGAGGCAATCCGCAAGGTAATGAGCATCGACACAGGTGATCTAGTTCAGAAGAATGAGAAGTTCATGGACTACCTGCAGAACGGTGTTGAGGTCACATACGAGAACGACGGCGAGATGGTTCACGACATCATCTACCTGATTGATTACTTCAACACCAGCAGGAACAAATTCCAGGCAGTGAACCAGTGGACATACCAGGAGTACTCAGAGAAGAGGGCCGACATTATAATCTTCATCAACGGCCTGCCGCTGGTGTTGATTGAACTCAAATCCCCTTCCCGTGAGGAGACCGACGCTTCTGCAGCATACCGCCAGATCAGGAACTACATCAAGGAGATTCCGTCAATGTTTATCTACAACGCTTTCTGCGTGATGAGCGACATGGAGTGCTCGAAGGCCGGTACCATCACCAGCAACGAGGACCGTTACATGGAATGGAAAACTAAAGACGGCTCGTACGAGAGCGCTGATGCCATCGACTACGATACATTCTTTGTGGGCATGTTCAAGCAGGACCGCCTTTTGGACATCCTGAAAAACTTCATCTGCTTCAGTAAGAACGAGTCCGGAGACGCAAAGATTCTTGCGGGATATCATCAGTATTTTGCAGTGAAGAAGGCCGTTGAGCGCACTGTTAGGGCCACCAACGGCGACGGTAAGATTGGCGTGTTCTGGCATACTCAAGGCAGTGGAAAGTCGCTCTCTATGGTATTCTATGCGCACTTAATCCAGAGCGCACTCAGCCAGCCTACCATTGTGGTGATTACCGACCGAAACGACCTCGATGAGCAACTGTACGGCCAGTTCTCGAAGTGTGAGCACTTCTTGCGCCAGAAACCCGTACAAGCAGCCAGCCGCGAGGACTTGAAGAACCTGCTGAAGGGACGCGAGGCAAACGGCATCATTTTCACCACTATGCAGAAGTTCGAAGAATCGGACGAACCGCTTTCTGAAAGAAAGAACATCGTCGTGATGACCGACGAGGCACACCGTGGCCAGTATGGATTTGAGGAGAAAATCAGCGCTGACGGTAAGGTGAGCATGGGTATGGCCAGAATCATACACAATAGCCTACCTAACGCATCGTTCATAGGTTTCACTGGTACTCCTATCTCACAGAAAGATAAGGACACCCAGGAGGTCTTTGGTAGTTACATCGACATCTATGACATGACCCAGGCTGTACGCGACAAGGCTACAGTTCCTGTATATTATGAATCACGAGTTGTAAGCCTCAAACTCGATCCGGAGACCCTTAAGAAACTTGACGCAGAGTACGACAAACTGGCCGAAGAAGGCGCCACAGAGCAGCAGATCGAGACCAGCAAGCACGAGATGTCACATCTCGAGGAACTCCTCGGCGCTCCGGAGACCATAGACTCCCTGGTGCATGACATCCTCAAACACTATGAGGACAACCGCCAGTACGAGCTTACCGGCAAGGCAATGATTGTAGCATACTCCCGTCCTATCGCGATATCCATCTACAAGAAGATCTTGGAGATTCATCCAGACTGGACGGAGAAGGTGAAATGCGTGATGACAGGATCTAACAACGACCCTGAGGAGTGGCATGACATCATTGGCAACAAGCAATACAAGAAAGAACTGGCCAAGAAGTTCAAAGACGATAACGACCCTCTGAAAATTGCCATTGTGGTTGACATGTGGCTGACCGGATTTGACGTACCTTCACTGGCCACCATGTATGTTTACAAGCCGATGGTAGGACACAACCTGATGCAGGCAATCGCCCGCGTGAACCGCGTGTTCGCAGGAAAGGCCGGTGGTCTTATTGTTGACTATATAGGTATAGCTAAGGCCCTGAAAGAGGCCATGCGAGACTACACCAAGCAGGATCGCGACAACTACGGCAATACAAACATCAAGGACACCGCCCTGGTTAAGTTCAATGAGAAGCTGGAAATTTGCCGTGACTACATGTACGGCTATGACTATTCTGGTTTTATGACTGGTACCGACGCTGACCGCTGCGCAATTATCAAGGGCGGCGTAAACTTCCTGCTGGCGCCTAACCGCAGTGAGGATGTGACAGAGTTCCTTAAACAGGCACTTCTGCTGAAGAATGCTGCAGGACTATGCCGCAGTTTGCTTGACAAGGAGCAGAGATTCGAGTCTGGATTCTTTGAGGCAGTGCGTACACTCATCAATAGGATGCGTGGCAAGGGCCCTATTTCGCCTAAAGAGATAAGCAGCCGCATCAGTGAACTGCTCAAACAGAGCGTGAAGAGTGAGGGCGTCATCAACTTGTTCTCTGACGTAAATACAGAATTCTCACTGTTCGATCCTGCATTCCTGGATGAGATTTCCAAGATGAAGGAAAAGAACATAGCCATTGAGATTCTACGCAAGCTGCTACAGGAGCGAGTTCATGTGTACGAGAGAACCAACCTTGTCCAAGCTCAGAAGTTCTCTGACTTGCTGAACATGGCACTATCCAACTATCTGAAGGGATTGCTCACAAGCGAGGAGGTCATCAAACAGCTCCAGGAACTGGCCAAAGATATTGCACAGAACGAGAATGTCGCCAACGAACTTGGCCTGAGCAATGAGGAGAAGGCATTTTATGATGCACTCACCCGCCCTCAGGCGGTGAAGGACTTCTACACCAATGATCAGTTGGTGGCCATTACTAAGGAACTTACTGAGGCTCTTCGCAAGAACAGGACCATCGACTGGCAGAAGAAAGAGTCCGCACGTGCCGGCATGCGCAGCATTGTAAAGAGACTACTCCGCAAATATAAATATCCGCCAGAGGAAGCACAGAATGCTCTCGATATCGTGATTGCACAGTGCGAGAGATGGGCGGACGTGGATGTGAATGAGTATAATGAGTAAATAACACATGGACAAACAAAAATACAATAACTATCCCCTGGCGATAAGCCAGATTATCGGCCTTATCAATGCCAACGATATTGCAATCCCTGAGATTCAGAGGCCATTTGTTTGGCGCAAGTCTCAGGTACGTGACCTTATGGATTCCTTATACAAGGGCTATCCTACAGGCTATATCATCATTTGGAAGAACCCAACTGTCAAGCTTAAGGATGGTTCGTTTTCTCAAGGCAAGAAGGTTCTTATTGACGGACAGCAGCGTATTACCGCGTTGATGACTGCAATTGCCGGAAAAACTATTGTCTTCGATGATTATAGCGAAGGGCGTGTGAAGATTGCATTTGATCCATTTGCTGCTATCTCGGGTGATCCTGACGCAGAAATCTTTGCGGTTCAGACTCCAGCTCATATCAAAGGCAAACGTTGGATACCTGATATTGCTGAGATTTTCAAAAGCGATTTCTCCAGTTTTAAATTTATAAATCAATATGTGGCCGATAATCCAGATATGGACATGGAGGCTCTGCATGGCGTTATTGAGGGTCTCAAAAACCTTCAGCATTGCAATATAGGCGTTATCGAGCTCGATGCAGAACTTGATATTGATGTCGTAACTGATATCTTCATCCGCATCAATTCAAAAGGTACTGCTCTTAGTCAGGGTGACTTCGTAATGTCAAAGATTGCTGCAGATGAGATTCATGGAGGCAACACTCTCAGAAAGGTCATAGATTACTTTGCCCATCTCTGCAAGGACGGAACTTTCTATAACAAGATTAAGGATAAGGATGTTGAATTCTCCCAGACTGAGTACCTTGCAAAACTTGCATGGCTCAAAGACGATAAAGAGACCGTTTATGATCCAGAATGTGATGATGTCCTTCGCGTAGCATTCATGCACAAGTGCAAAAGAGCGAAACTGGCCGATTTGGTTGCCTTGCTGTCAGGACGTGATTTTGAAACTCGCGAATTTAAAGAGGAGATTGTAAGTCAGACATATAGCGACCTAACTGAAGGTGTAAAGAACGTCATTGATGACTATAACTTCTCACAGTTTATGCTTGCCATCCGTTCTGCCGGATTCATTTCAAAGAAGCTGGTGAATTCCGTCATGGCCATCGACTTTGCGTATGCGGTTTATTTATTGCTGCGCGAATCAAAAGAGGTCCCTGTGGATGAGATTAAAAGTCTTGTTCAGAAATGGTATGTACTTTCCGTTCTCACCGGGCGCTATAGCGCATCTCCTGAGTCTGCATTTGCAAAAGACCTGCGCCAGATTGGTGAGATTGGTGTAAAAGAGACGCTCAAAGGTATCGAGGACGCCGTTCTGTCAGACAACTTCTGGGATGTCCAGTTGAACCAGAATTTGACATTTGTATCAACCATAAACCCTACATACCAGGTGTTCCTTGCGGCACAGATATTCTTCAACAAGGATTCACTGCTGTCGCACATACCCGTACGTGAGCTTGTAAATCTTGGCGGCGACATCCATCATATTTTCCCTAAGCAGTATCTAATTGATAACGAGTACGATAAGAACATGTACAACCAGGTTGCAAACTATGCGTATCTCGATACCCCTGTGAACATCAAAGTCGGAAAGAAAGCACCACGGGAGTACATGTCGGAGGCTCTCTCAGAAATTCTTAAGACCGATGACGCAACATACAAAGCCATCAAGAATGAGGACGAATTCAAGCAGAACCTTGAAGACAACTGTATCCCTGAGGCAATCACATCCATGACTGCTAACGATTATAAAGCTTTCCTCGAAACGAGAAGAGAAAAGATGACAGCTCTGATTAAGAAGTACTATTACAGTCTATAGACAGGAACTGCGAGTAGATCAGAGGTCACTCGCTCTGTAATACGTGCTTCCGGATTTTGCGATAATAAATTTATTATTTGCCTTTGCATCATAAACACATCATCAGTATGTATCAGGGTAAAAGGAGAATTATGAATCCGGAGCGGCACGAAGAATACAGAAGCCAGGCGATCTCGTTCCGTGGCGGGGCTATTTTCAACGCATTCATTGATTTGGAGGACATCATCAACAAATCGGTATTTGCGAGGACTATATGAATCACTCTCATTATTGGCCCTCTCCCCTATTTCTTCGGTTTGTGCGAGACGAGGACGTAGATGTAACTGGAATCGAGAAATGCAACAAAGTGGTAACCAAAACGCTCGATTCAGAAAAAGAAAATTCGGCTCCATCTTGAAATTGTCCATATACGATTTTCGGTAGAAAAAATTCCTCCGTCAGTCCTTTCATCACTAGAATAAAATAGCCATATTTGCTATGTAAAATTTTAGTCATAAATGTCAGAAATTTTAGATAGTATATGTATGTAGCAAGAAATCAATATCTTGAAAGGCTGAAATCGGCGAGAACGAACGGCTTTATTAAGATTGTCTGAATTGCTTGGCCGAGGAGATATTGGCTCTCTCCCCCATTTCTTCGGTTTGAGCGAGCCGAGGACGTAGAATATACTTATCCTACATCTATACTCCAGTCATATACTGGACGCACGGTAATATGAAAGCCTTCTTGGTCAATCTCATCGTAATCGTGGTCGGTAAGTAATAGCAAATTCTTACAACCGGTTGCCTTGGCGGCCATTATGAGTCCATTCAACTCTCGCCGCTTCGTTTTGGAAGATGAAATATCATACGAAACTTGTATGGCTTGCAATACATCATCCCCATTACATATAACAAAATCGCATTCTCCAGAGCGCTCTATCATATAATACACATCCCATCCTTCTACATTACACTTCCTTAATAGTTGGGCGAGTACTATTGTTTCTAGACGCCATCCCAAGTTGTCTCCGGAGAAGGAATCTTTCCTCTGGTTCATCATAGCCACGTCCACGGCATACACTTTCCCTTGAGTGGTACGAACCTTACTCTTGCGAGAAAACTTCTTTACGCCGGACAGAAGAAATGCTTGTTTAAGATAGGAGATATAGTTTTTTACAGTATGTTCTGACTTAAAATGGAATTGCTCGGCTAGGTCTGTGGTAACCACATTGGTTGGCGAAACGTTAAGCAAATGATGCGCCATCTGTTCAAAAGCCTCCTTGTAAGTAATCTTATATCGTGTTTCGATATCGCGTTTGAGAATATTATCCACAAGGTCAGTTACATAGGTCTTGGCATCAGCGATGGTTAGCAGTTCCGGGAAACCTCCCTGCTTCATATACTCATCAAACGCCCGACGACGCAGGCCTTCCGCTAAAGTGGATTTCGTCTGCGTATCCACGTTTGTCATCGTGCAGTATTCCTTAAATGAAAACGGATACAGGTGAATCTCCTTGTTTCTTCCGGAAAGATAAGTGGCCAGTTCGCTACTTAGGAGTTTGGCATTGGACCCGGTTATGATTACGTGCATCTTACGTCGGAGCATACGATTTACAAACAAATGCCAGCCATCCACATCCTGCACTTCGTCCATAAACAAATAGTCAAACTTGCCATATAGTTTATAGAGGATCTCCAGGATGTCATTGAGTTGAGTAGACTGAATGCCATCAAGTCGCTCATCATCAAAGTCTACGTAGCCATAATTCACGCCGGCTGCCTCCAGCGCCTGAAAGCAAATCGTTGATTTACCACAACGCCGAACTCCAATTACAACCTGTGCTTGCGGGCTTTTCAAATCTATGAGGTCTTGCTCTGGTCTTCGGCAATATATTTCATTTCGTTTAGCATCCAACTCTTCTCGCTGGTCTGTCAGAATCACCTCCAGAACTCGCTTATCCAAAACTTTCTCTTTCTGTTTTTTCGCCATAATGCAATCCTTTTCTTACGACGCAAAGATAACCATTATTTTATTAAAATACGATATTTTACAAAAAACGCTAATATAGAATACGTTATTTTACAAGTTTCGGCCTCTCTAGAATACGATATTTTGCAGAATTCCTTCCTACTTTGTACACATGGGGAAAATCCTGTGATGAACTCACAATTCTCTTCGGACAGTTGACTTTATGTTTTTGCTCGCGAGAGCTTCCACAAATTCACTTTGGCAAGGAGGGTAGCGTAGAGTGCACCCTGTAAAGGATTGCTTGCCAAGGTGAGACTTTTTCAGTTCCACCTTGGCAGGGAGATGCCTGTATACGCGTCCTGTGGCACATTGGCTGCCAAAGTGAATTTGATAAAGTGCTCTACAGACCTCTTCGCTCGCGGAGTTCCCGAGCCTACTTGAAGTATTTTCGCAGAACGACTAGAATCAGTTTCCGGTTTTACAGATACACAGGATTTCCCCCTAAGCCTTCTTGGTCAATCTCATCGTAATCATGGTCTAATGTAGAATACGATATTTTACAAGTTTCGGCCTCTCTAGAATACGATATTTTGCAACAAAGTAGACACAAAAATTTTTTTTTAAAGCAAATTGAAATTTTTTATCTTTGTGTCCCGGGAACTCCAGTACGAGTCCCCGTTTTTTATTTTTGATATGTCTACATTCCGAGAAGGGGCACTCGCGGCAGCGTCCACACACAGTTCCGAGAGGTTCTGTTTAGAAAATGGGCCGATCTCATCGTATTTCGGCCAAAACGTATTTAATCTGGATACTATGCGCAAGTATCTGTCAGATCAGGCACTGTCGGCCGTACTCAAAGCGCGTAAGTGCGGCTCTAAAATCGAGAGGGATATAGCCGATGACATCGCTTCCGGAATGAAGAACTGGGCGATCGAGCGAGGCGCTACCCACTACACGCATTTGTTTCAGCCACTTACGGGCGCCACTGCGGAAAAGCACGAAGCATTTCTGGTTCCCGACGAAGAAGGCGGAGCACTGGAGCAGTTTAAGGGTTCCGCTCTGGTACAGCAGGAGCCGGATGCGTCCAGCTTCCCTAACGGAGGGCTTCGTAACACATTCGAGGCGCGCGGATACACTGCGTGGGACTGCACCTCCCCTGCCTTCGTCCTCGACGGCACGCTTTGCATCCCTTCCGTATTCGTTTCCTATAACGGGGACGCGCTGGATATGAAGGTTCCTAATCTCCGCTCGATCCAAGCCATAGACAAGGCTGCCACCAGAGTCGCTTCCCTATTCGAAGCCGGAATCGAGTCGGTAAAGGTCAAAATTGGCCTGGAACAGGAGTATTTTCTGGTGGATGAGGCTCTTTATAACGCACGGCCGGATTTGCAGCTCTGTGGTCGCACCGTGATTGGCCATACATCGGCTAAGGACCAGCAGCTGGAGGACCATTATTTCGGGGCCATCCCGTCGCGCGTGATTGCTTTTATGAAGGATTTCGAAACGGAGGCATATCGGCTTGGCATTCCACTGCAGACTAGGCATAACGAGGTCGCTCCGGGGCAGTTCGAGTGCGTCCCGCTCTTCTGTGAAATCACGCAGGCCATAGACCAGAATATGTTGCTGATGATAGTGATGCAGAAGGTCGCCGAAAGGCATCACCTGAAGGTCATCTTCCACGAAAAGCCGTTTCAGGGCATCAACGGCAGCGGCAAGCACTGCAATTGGTCTCTCTGCACGGACAGCGGCACCAATCTCCTGTCGCCGGGCAAGACTCCGAAGGACAAACTGCGCTTTCTGGCGTTTTACAGCAGCGTGCTGAGGGCATTGGCCGAACACGGACATCTTCTTATGGCGTCCGTATGCTCGCTGGGAAACTCTTGGCGCCTGGGCGGAAACGAGGCCCCTCCGGCTATCCTGTCCGTCTTCTCCGGCTCTACCCTCACGAAAGTGTTCGAGTCCATCCTAAAAACGGAGGACGCCTTCTGGGAAGGGGGCACGAAGAGCATCCGCATAGTGGGTTCCATCCCGGAGATTATACCGGATAACACCGATCGCAACCGCACATCGCCCTTCGCCTTTACCGGGAACCGCTTCGAGTTCAGGGCCATGGGGGCGTCGGCCAATCCTGCCGGAAGCACTTTCGTTCTAAACGCCATAGTGGCCGATAGCTTGAATCGATTTGCAGACCGAGTAGAGGAGCTCTCGGCTTCGGGAGAAGACAAGGACAAGTGCATTCTCTCCGTCGTAAGGGAGTTTCTGGACAAGTCCCGTCCTGTAATGTTCGACGGAAATGGCTATAGTCCCGAGTGGCAGAAAGAATCCATCAAGCGCGGACTAAAGCCCATAAACAATGCCGTGGAAGCCTTTCGCGCATTCAAGGAAGACTCCGAAGTGCTTACTACCCAGGGGATTCTATCTCGTAGCGAAATCGACGCCCGCGTGGAAGTGATGGAAGAGACCTTCGTAAAGAAACTGCAGATAGAGGCGCGCGTAATCGGCGATATGAGCCTTAACCACGTCTTTCCTGCGGCCATCAACTACCAGAACACGCTCGCTTCGAACATACTCAGCACCCGAGCCATATTCAGCGACGACCCTAACATCCGGAAAGGTGCCATAAATAGCCTCAAGGAGATTTCGCGGCTAGTGAATTCCCTGTACGATTCGGTTAACGAACTCGTCGAAGTGCGTAAGATTGCCAATCGGCTCCCGAGCATACCTGAGCGGGCCAATATGTACTCTACCGACGTCCTGCAGAAAATGGCCCAGGTGCGCGAATACGCAGATCAACTCGAGATGCTGGTCGACGACGCCCTATGGCCGCTTCCGAAATATCGCGAACTTCTTTCTCTATAACATTATGAATACCAAGTATATATTCGTTACCGGAGGGGTGGCCTCATCCCTGGGCAAGGGCATCATGGCAGCGTCTCTTGCCAAACTCCTGCAAGCTCGCGGGCTGAGAGTCACCATACAGAAATTCGACCCGTACATTAACATAGACCCCGGCACGCTGAACCCTTACGAGCACGGCGAATGCTACGTCACGGAAGACGGCGCCGAGACCGACTTGGACCTGGGCCATTACGAGCGCTTTCTGGGCATTCACACCTCTAAGGCTAACAATGTCACGACAGGCAAGATCTACCACACCGTCATCACCCGTGAGCGCGAGGGTGCCTACCTGGGCAAGACCGTCCAGATAGTTCCTCACATCACCGACGAGATTAAGCGCAGGATGCTTCTGAACGGCCAATCGGGACAATTCGACGTCATAATCACGGAAGTCGGCGGCACCGTCGGAGATATGGAATCGATGCCTTTCGTAGAGGCCGTGCGCCAGCTCCAATGGGAACTTCCCGAAGAGGATTTCCTGAGCATTCACTTGACGCTCATCCCCTTCCTCAAGGCTGCGCAAGAGCTGAAGACCAAGCCTACACAGCATTCGGTGCGGGAACTCCAGAGCCTCGGGGTGCATCCGGACATCATCGTCTGCCGTACCGAAAAACCGCTATCCGCTTCACTGAGAGAGAAGATTGCGCTTTTGTGCAACGTGCGCCCCGGACACGTCATCGAATCTGCCGACGCCTGGAGCATCTACCAAGTCCCCTTCAATATGGAAAATGAGGGCTTGGACACCCTCGTCGTGAACAAGATGAAAATCACCGACTGCGCGCCCGTACCCGACCTTTCTGCCCTGAAATCGTTCCTCACCCGCCTTCGGAATCCTAAGAGACAGGCCAATGTCGCCCTCGTAGGAAAGTACGTCGAGCTGCAGGACGCCTACAAATCGATTCAGGAATCCTTCGTACACGCCGGCGCGGCCAATGAGTGCCAAGTAAACGTTCACTGCATCCATTCGGAGCACATCGACGAGACTAACGTAAACGAGGTCCTCAAGGGAATGGACGGTATTCTGGTAGCTCCCGGCTTCGGAGAGAGGGGCATCCCAGGAAAAATCGCCGCAGTGCGCTATGCCAGGGAGAACGGAATCCCCTTCTTCGGAATTTGCCTGGGTATGCAAATGGCCGTGGTGGAATTTGCACGCGACGTACTCGGATATGCCGATGCCGCATCCACCGAGATGAACCCCAACACGACACACCCCGTAATCGACCTTATGGAGCAGCAGAAGACGACCACCATAAAAGGTGGCACGATGAGACTCGGAGCCTACGCTTGCAAACTACTCCCCGGCACGCTTGCCTCAAGGATTTATGGAGAGTCGGGAGAGCATGGCTCAAGGATTTACGGCGAGTCGGGCGCGCTTGGCAAAGATCAGGGCGGCGAGCAAATTATTTACGAACGACACCGCCACCGTTACGAATTTAACGACGCCTACCGCGCCGAATGCGAAAAGGCCGGACTCAAGATCTCGGGAGTAAACCCTGAAACAGGACTAGTGGAAATCATAGAGATACCCTCACACCCCTTTTTCATCGGCACCCAATTCCACCCCGAATTCAAAAGCACCCCGGAACACCCCCAGCCCATCTTCACCGCCTTCATTAAGGCGGCGCTGAAGTTATAATTCCTTCCATACCCGCTTCTTGAGCCAAAGCTTGAGAATCGGGTCGGTAATCTCAGTTACGCGAGGACTTGTAACGGCTATCATATCCTTTTCGGTAAGAGACTTCTTAAGCCTTGCGATATTTGATGGAGTTCCCAGTCTATATGAACGCAATAATGCGCTTTGGGTAAAGCCACTATGGATTCCATCGGCGAGAACGTGCAAGAAGTTCATCTGATAAGAAGACAGCGATTCGGTCTGCTGAATAAAAACCGGCTCACAAGCATCGAGAAGGCGATTGACTCCGAACTGCAGGTCTTCTTCAGTCGCCGTGCCTTTCGTCTTAAGCCAAACGAACCACGCTAGCTGCTGTACATAAGAAGAATATCTGTCGGTGATTTGGCATATTTCACCGGCTAATTCTTTAGAGATCATCTTACCCGATTTCTCGAATTTACGACAGATATACTCTACCCAATCAGCCTCGTCGATCTTTTTAAGATATATAATATCGCCGAATCGATAGAACGGGCAGCTTGCATTTTGGAAAATATTTTCCATCATATGCTTCTTACTGCCATAAAGACAATAGCTTACTCTAGTTTGAAGCTGCCAGATGCCGCGCAATTTTTTCTGGAACGTCAACGAGTCAGGAAAATCTCCTATCTGCTGAAACTCATCGATACAAATCACGATCCTACACGACTTTTCCTTAGCTATAACTTCCGGTAGCTGAAGGATATCCTCTGTCGTCTTTTTATCCGAAACATACTCCAGCGAAACAGAAAAATCGCTAAGTGGGTCAGGGCCAATGCTTATTTTAGGAACAAACCTACTAAGAAATGTCTTTGCATTCTCCATCCACTCCTCCCATTTGCTTGAAGTGGCGCGAATAACAGCTGTAGCGAAAGCATTTACGAAGTCTTCCTCGGAACGACACCCGAAAGCATCCATCCGAGCGATTCTGATATCATTACTTTCCACCAAACGACTTGCCTTGTCCACAAGAGATGTTTTCCCCATCCTTCGAGGCGATATTAGTATGGTATTGACTCCATACGTAAAATTCATCTTAAGGGTTTCCGTTTCTTCTTTCCTATCCGTAAATGCATCGCCCTCAACCTTTACCCCGAAAACAAATGGTGATTCATTAATATCCTTCATATCTGCAGCTTTTTAGTTCTGCAAATATAAATATTTTTATACTTTTTCACAAGGTTGTTTAAAACAAGGTTGTGAAAAATTATTTGCTGCGAGCAACTCGCTCTTCAGAGCGCTGCCGTCCGGCCAAACCGGCCTTTCGCCGGATGAAACGGCGTCGAGAGGTTTCCCGTCCGGCCAAAACCACGATCTACCGGACGGGAGGTCAGTGAGACTAGCTCATCAAATTCACTTTGGCAGCCAATGTGCCACAGAAAGCGTATATTGGCATCTCCCTGCCAAGGTGGAGCTAAAAAAGTCTCACTTTGGCAAGTCACCCTTAACAGAGTGCACTCTACGCTATCCGCCTTGCCAAAGTGAATTGGCTGAGCTCCAGTGAGCCACTTATCTTGAGGGCACCCGCCCCGCCCTTGTCAGGACAAGTCACCCGCCCCGCCCCTGTCAGGACAAGTTACCAGCCCCGCCCCTGTCAGGACAAATCACCCGCCCCGCCCTTGTCAGGACAAATCACCAGCCCCGCCCCTGTCAGGACAAGTCACCAGCCCCGCCCCTGTCAGGACAAGTCACCAGCCCCGCCCTTGTCAGGACAAGTCACCAGCCCCGCCTATAGCCCGCCCAACCTCTCTCAAAAAAAACTCCCCGCTACGAGGTGAGTCGCGGCGGGGAGAATGTCCACAAAAATCAAACAAGTCTATGAAAACAACTAACTTATGACGAGTACAAAGTTAGGGATTGTTTTTGACAGCTCTTGTCAGTTAAGTTCGTTTTATCTTATCATATTCTTCGGGTCGAGAGCCTTGTCGAGTTCCTCCTTCGTGAGGATTCCATTCTCGAGGACGATGTCGTAGACCGAACGGTTAGTCTCCAGTGCTTCCTTAGCCACCTTGGTACTAGCCTTATAACCGATGATAGGGTTAAGCGCGGTCACGATTCCGATACTATTCTTCACCATGTCGTAGCAGCGCTCCTCGTTTACCGTAATGCCCTCGATACATCTCTCGCGAAGAGTGTTCATAGCGTTAGTAAGCCAAGTGATGCTCTCCATAATGGACTCGGCGATGACCGGTTCCATCACGTTTAGCTGGAGCTGGCCTGCCTCTGCCGCGAACGAAACCGTGGTATCGTTACCTATAACCTTGAAGCATACCTGGTTAGTCACCTCGGGAATGACAGGATTAACCTTACCCGGCATAATCGACGAGCCCGGAGCCATCGGAGGAAGATTGATTTCCTTCAAGCCGCAGCGCGGGCCGGAGGCCAAGAGCCTGAGGTCGTTGCAGATCTTCGACAGTTTCACTGCCAATCTCTTCAATGCTCCCGAGTAGCTTACATAAGCGCCGGTGTCCGGAGTGGCCTCTACCAGGTCCGGTGCAGCGATGAACTTCTCGCCAGTGAGCTCGGTCATCTTCCGTGCGCACAATTCGGCAAATCCCGGCCTGGCATTAAGGCCCGTGCCAATCGCCGTGCCGCCCATGTTTATCTCGTAGAGAAGATTGGCATTGCGCTCGAGATTCGCCACTTCCTCCTCGAGGTTAGTCGCAAAGGCGTGGAATTCTTGGCCTGAAGTCATAGGCACTGCATCCTGAAGCTGTGTACGCCCCATCTTGATGACGTCTTCGAACTCTACTCCCTTCGCCTTGAATGCCTCGATAAGGTCCTTAAGGCTCTTTTCGAGCTTTCTGTTCATACGGATGAAGGCATATCTGAAAGCCGAAGGATAGGCGTCGTTAGTAGACTGCGCGCAGTTCACGTGGTCGTTAGGAGAACAGAATTGGTACTCACCCTTCCGGTGTCCCATAAGTTCGAGGGCACGATTTGCGATTACTTCATTAGCATTCATATTTACTGAAGTGCCCGCGCCGCCCTGCATCATATCTACGGGGAATTGGTCGTGAAAGCGGCCTCCGATGATCTCGCGGCAAGCCTCGACTATGGCATCGGCGATCTTCGCGTCCAAAGCACCAAGTTCCTTGTTCGTCTGCGCTGCAGCCAGTTTTATGCAAGCCATCGCGATGACGTACTCCGGATAGTCGCACATACGAGTATTCGAAATCTTGTAGTTGTTTAGAGCTCGCTGTGTCTGAACACCATAGTAAGCATCTGCCGGAACCTGAAGTTCACCCAGAAGGTCAGATTCAATTCTGAATTTCTCTTCGTTCATACCTAGTATCTATATATTATTTATTACTTTCCATCTCACGCGCCAGATGCCATCGTCATAATCGTGGCTGAGAATCTTGAAGGTGCCTATCTCGGAAGTGTTCGCCACGTGGGCGCCTATGCAGGCACAGTCGTCGTAGTCCCCTATGCTCACGATTCTAAGCGTAGAGGAGACATCTTCAGGAAGCTTGCTTAGGTCCACCAGCCCTTCTGCCTCTTTTCTGTCGACGAAACGCACGGTCACGTCGAGATGACGCGCGATTACTTCGTTAACCTTATTTTCGATGGCTGCCACCTGTTCATCCGTAGGACAAGAGTCCAGGATATAGTCACATTTCGACTTTTTCTTCTCAATGTGAGTATTCTTCGATCTCGGGCATCCGAACATGGTAACCATAGTTCTGTTCAGGATGTGCTCGCACGAATGGGCAGGTTCGTATTCTGTCTTGTTATGAGTATTAAGTACTGGCGTGTCCACTTAGTCTATGTGCTTTATATAGCTCCTGCGGAGCATATACTGAGTGTGATCGTATTTGTTGAACATATTCTGGACCTTCACGTTATCAGCGAGCTGAGGATTAGTGATAAGCCACTTGATGTTACGCTTCTTGAGGCCTTCGAGAAGATACTGGAACATAGGCACGAAGGCTCCCTTGTCCTGATATTCCGGAAGGATTCCCAGCATAAGGGCCTCGAGAGTGTCGTTCTTCTTAAGAGCCTTGAACATCCTTATGAGGCCGAACGGCAGAAGTCGTCCGTGACTCTTCTTCACTGCCTTAGCAAGTGAAGGCACGCAGAATGCGAATCCCACTATCTTTTCGTCGGCATCGGCTAAAACGCACACGAAGTCTATGTCGAGAATGAGTCCGTAAGTGCTTAGATAGCTCTTTATCTGTTTGTCGTTAAGCGGAGTGAACTCGTAAAGCGGAGCGAATGTCTCGTTATACATGTGGAAAAGATCCATACCGTACTTCTTTACGAGGGCGCGGCAGTTCTTCTCCTTAAGGACGTGCAAGCCGTATTTCTCCTTAACGAGGTCGGCCATTCTATCTATTCTCTCGATGCTGTCCGGAACTTCCATAAGCTTCTGGTCCCACTCGGAGTCTACTTCGAAGCCGAGTTCCTTAAGGCGAGGCTCGTAGTATGGATAGTTATAGAGAGTGGTAAATGGAGCTATCTTATCGAACCCATCGACCAGAAGGCCTTCCTTATCCATATCGGAAAATCCGAAAGGTCCTATTATGGTGTCCATTCCATAGCTCTTTCCCCACAGCTCGACCGTGTCGATGAGAGCTCTCAGGACGTCTATGTCGTCGATGAAGTCAAGCCAGCCGAATCGTATTGTCTTAGAATGTCTTATCTCATTTGACTTTCTGTTTATGATGCCTGCGACCCTTCCGACTACATTTCCCTTTTCGTCGTATGCGAGCCAGCACTTCGCATCACAAAACTCATACGCTGCATTTTTCTTAGGATTAAATGTATCGTACTCGTCTCCGAGCAAAGCGGGAACCCAATAATCGTTTCCCTTGTAAAGTTTCTCCGGGTAATGAATGAACGCGTACATCTTACGGCGCGAATTCACCTCTTCAATTCTAACTTTCATTTCCATTAGGTTTAAATACACGCTTGCAAATATAGTAAAAAGAAATTACATTTGTTTGTTATGCTACGAGAAGAAGTTGTTTTCGGCCCCATCAAGAGCCGTCGCCTGGGCTGGTCGCTGGGCATTAACCTGCTGCCTACTAAGGGCAAGATATGTAATTTCGACTGCATCTACTGCGAATGTGGGTGGAATGCGGATGGTCGCGACGACACCAAGCTGCCGTCAGCGGCCGAGGTTCGTTCTGCGCTGGAGGCGAAATTGGCCGATATCCTGCTGGAAGGCACGCAGGTAGATTCGATCACTTTTTCCGGCGACGGGGAGCCTACGTTAAACCCGGATTTCGCCCGAATCATCGACGACACCATCGCACTGCGCGACATCTATTGCCCGCAGGCTAAGGTCTCGGTGCTCACTAACGCCACTAAATTGCTCTCCGACACTGTTTTCGGGGCTCTGCGTAAGGTGGACGCGCCCATTCTCAAGCTCGATGCCCCGACGGACGAGCGGGCCCGAAAGATTAACGGCGCACTCCCCTCGTTCAGGGTCGACGATGTGGTGAAAGGGATGAAGCGTTTCGAGGGCGATTTCATTCTGCAGACGATGTTCCTGAAGTCGGACGATTTCGATTCGCTGGAGCCGCAGATGCTCGCGAAGTGGATGGATATCGTTCGCGAGATTAGGCCGCGACTCATTATGGCATATACGATTGCGCGCCCGACGCCACAGAGCGGACTTTCTGCCTACAGCGCCGCGCAAATCCGTGAAGCGCTCAAGCCTCTGGAAGACGAGGGCTTTAAAATTCAGATAAATGCGTAAGAAGACGACCTTCGCCCAAGTCCTCGAAAAGGAGAACGAGAGGAAGGTCAAGAAGATAGCCTCGAAGCTCCCTTCGTGGTCGGAAGTTCCTGGCATTCAGCTTCCTGATATCCTTCCCATCGAGCAATGCTCTTCTTCTCTCACGGCCGATTTCAAGGCCAATCTCCTCGCTCGCGCTCTGCCTTCGACGCTCTCGGTAGCGGATCTTACCGGCGGATTCGGCGCAGATTCGTGGAGCTTGGCGAAGCAGTTTTCCTCCCTTTATTATTTCGAACAAAACGGAGCCCTTTTCGAGACGACGCGCCATAACCTGATGCTTCTAAAAGAAAAGTTCGGACTCGCTTGCGAGATGCATTTTTCTAACGAGAGAGTCACTGGCGAAAGCATAAAGGCTTTAGGGAAAGTGGATTGCATATATATAGACCCAGCCAGGCGCTCCCTTTCCGGAAGTAAGGTTTTCCTTCTGGAAGACTGCACGCCTAACGTCCTCGAGCTCCTTCCCACCATCAGCGAAGTAAGCCCGTTCCTGCTCATAAAATGCTCCCCGATGGCGGACATCACTATGCTTCGCGAGCGTCTGAGCAGTGCGATGCCGGATTACCCCGTGCGAGGAATAGGAGTCATCGGCATAAAGGACGAAGTGAAGGAGGTGCTGGTGCTTTGTGGACGAGGGTCGCTCGACATTCCGGAGCTTTTCGTAGCCGACGCAGCGCTGCCCGAAATCACGGCCCTACCGCCTTCCAAGCCCGTTTCCAAGGTCGCAGACAGCATTTCCGGCCAATACCTTCTCGAGCCTAATGCCCTGATTCTCAAGTCGGGCTGCCAAGACGTCTGCTGCGATCTGTGGGCTGCGCGAAAATGCGCTCCTTCCTGCCACGTTTACCTCTGTGACGAAAAGCCCGAAGGTGAGATGGCACGCTACTATAAGACATTCGAAGTGATTGAAATTAAGGACTATTCCAAGTCTTCCCTAAAGGAGGTCGCCGCCGCCTATCCGGTGTGCGAAGTCAGCGCGAAGGCACTGCCCGTGAGGAGCGAGGAATTGGCCCGAAGCCTGAAGGTCAAAAGCGGGATAGCCGAAGACGGCTCGCACTATCACATATTCGCGCTGGGAGCGGTTAAGGGTAAAAAGCTTATAGTGGGTCGACATCTATAATATAAAGCGCCCCGTACTGCATTTGTAGCCGCGATTTCTGCTCCGAAAGGGAGACGTCGCGCTTGAGAATCTTTCTGTCGACGAGCATTCCGGTCTTACGGTCCTTTATGTCTACGATTCGCGTAAATGGAGGCATCCTAAACTGCTTTCGCTCAGTTAAAAGCTTATCTTCGAAGGAGATATCCGAAATCGCCGAATACACCGGATGCGCCGGAAGGGTACACTGCACCACCAGCACGTCGGAATGGAGCGAAAGGCTTCGCACGAGCTGCAGCGCCTTCTCGTCCGAGCGGAAGTCTTGCGAGTCGAAAAGCGAGTCGGCATTCAACACCGCCATAAGCGCGCTCCTTCCCGCCATCTTCTTAGCCGCCTGTGCAGTAAGGATTTGAGGGTCCTTTTCCGGAAATTCCTTCTCGAGGAACTCGCACACGCTCTGCTCCGTCGAGTAGGAACGAATTATGCTCACTTGGCCGTCGGTTTTCCTTATGCGCGACAGGAGTTTTCGAGAAAAGTCCCCAACCATACCGCGCTTGCGCCTTTCCGCATTTATATCCACCACTTCCACGGTGCAATCCGTCTCGCTTCCTCCGTCCACGAGGCTATATTTTCCTATCTTACAGTTATATAAGCTTTCGAGCGAAGGTGTAAAAGTTCCTAACACCAGCTGTGCGCCGTGAATGGACGCCAATACGCAAGCCACATCCCTTCCGTTATAGCGCGGCGCGGGTTCCGGCTGCTTGTACGAACTTTCCTGCTCCTCGTCGACTATCACCAGCCCCAGCCTTCCGAATGGCAGAAAAAGTGCGCTTCGAGCCCCTATCACCACCATCGGCTTCTCGCCCGTCCTCAGTTTCTCGGCCAATTTCCTCTTCTTCGCCGCCGTCAGCGCATTGTCATAGACGACCGCTTCGAACTCTTCGCCCAGTTCCTGCTTCAAATTCAGGGCAAACTCCACCTCCGGCACCAGCACGAGTGCGCTGTAACCGTCTGCCAGACACCTACTTATATTCTCCCTATAGTAATCCGTCCTGGACGCCGCACGATAGAGCACGGGTTTACCGCACGAACGGGCCGGCGTCTTCGGGGACACGGCGTCCGATTTCGAGTTCCTGCTCTTTTCGCTTTTTACCTTATATTTAGGGTATGCCGCCATATAAACCTCGCCCAGAGTGCACAGATAGTACTCCGAAATAAACTTCCAGAGCTTCAGTTCCCTCTCGCTTATATCGGCCAATCCGGTCTCGACCGTCCTCACTTCGAGCACCCTGTACCCTCTATCGGGAGTCTCTTCGCTTTTCCGGATTACTACCGCCGTATAGTCTCTTCCGCTGAAATTCACTTCCACTCGCTGGCCAATTCTCAATTCAGAATCGCAGCTATAAACCGGCAACCAGTCCAGTTTCAAAGGCAAAAGCAAATTATATAAACCCATAAGCGCAAAGATACGAACAAAAAACCTTATCTTTACCATATGAATTATCTTACTTTAACACTCACCATAGTACTGGGCGTGATTTCCACTCGTGCGCCCAGAAATCCGGAAGGAAAGCTTCTCAATATGAAGGAAGCCACGATTACCCGCAGCGTTTATCCCCAAAAGGCCAGGCTACCGATGCCTTCCGCTCCGGAGTCTCCTTATTTTGAAAAAGACGGAAGCGTCTATTATATAGAAGGTAGGGACACCATCAGCGTGGCGATAGCCCACGATGCTACGCTCTACGGCACCAGCGTAAGCCGTAACGAGTTCGGCATCAGCGGTGGACTGTTCCCGTCGCCGGACGGGAAGAAATTGGCCTATTATGAAAAGGACGAGAGCGCGGTGGGCGTGTTCCCGATTCTGGACATCGGCACTGCGTCTCTGAAGGAGCTGCGATATCCGTTTGCGGGCACTGCGTCCGAGAGGGTCGCACTGTGGGTGTACGATAGCCGAACCGGGAGTCATGTGAAAGTCAATTGCACTGATTTCGAAGAGGATAGGTATCTGACTTGTGTGAGTTGGCACGGAAACGGCGAATTGCTCGTGCAGGTTCTGGACCGCGCACAGCACCGGATGCATCTTAATCTGTATGATGCCGCTGACGGGGCGTTCAAAAAGACGCTTCTTAGCGAGGCCAATGACCGATGGGTGGAGCCTTATGAGCCGGTGCATTTCATTAGTGAGCAGCTATTTGTCTATTCGACCGATAACCGCGACGGTTTCAAGAATCTCTACTTGGCCGACCTCGAGGGCTCTGTAAAAAGGCTCGTGAGCACTTCGGCGGACATAGAGTGGGCAGGTGCCGACAAGAATTACGTCTATTACACTTCTGCGGAGCTCTCCCCTGCTGAGAATCACTTGTTTAGAGTTAAAGTCAGGAAAAGGAACTCTATCGATGGCGTGAGCATTGGCCAGCCTGAGAGACTTACTAAGGAGAGGGGCTGGCACGACATCATTATGGGAGATGGCGAATATACCGACATCTTCAGCAGTTTCGACAATCCGGGCTGGAGTAAGGTATTCTCTACAAATGGACGACTTAAGGAGACGCTCGTGGTAGCGGACGACCCGCTTAAGGACTACGCTACGCCGGAAGTGGAATTCGGAACTGTGCCTTCTGCGGACGGACTTTACGAGAATCACTATCGCCTCTTGAAGCCTCTGGGGTTCGACCCGTCGAAGAAGTATCCTCTCATAGTCTATGTCTACGGAGGGCCTCACTCTCAGATGGTCAACGACTCTTGGCTGGGAAACGTCCGTATGTGGGAAATGCTTATGGCTCAGCGTGGTTACATAGTTTACGTACAGGATAACCGCGGCACCCAAAGACACGGCGCCGAGTACGAGAAGGCCATCAACAGGCACTGCGGAAAGGCGGAGATGGATGACCAGATGGTGGGCATAAGGCAGCTCCTGTCGCAGCCGTGGGTAGACTCGTCGAGGGTCGGAGTGCACGGATGGAGCTATGGCGGTTTTATGACTATCTCGCTGAAACTCAACTATCCTGACGTCTTCAAGGTGGCCGTGGCGGGAGGCCCTGTCATAGACTGGAAGTGGTATGAGATTATGTACGGCGAGCGTTATATGGACACTCCGCAGACTAATCCTGAGGGGTACCTGGGAAGCAGCCTTTTGGAGAAGGCCTCGCAGCTGGAGGGAAAGCTTCTTATCTGCCAGGGCGCTATAGATAATGTCGTGCTGTGGCAGCACTCCCTCTCATTCGTGCAGAAATGCATAGATGCCGGAAAGCAAGTCGACTATTTCCCGTTCCCGAAGGCCTATCATAATATGACCGGAATGGAGAGAGTCTATCTCTACGATAAGATAAGCGATTACTTTGACACTAATTTATAACATTTTATGGAACAATACATCGAACAGAACAAAGACAGATTCTTCGAGGAGCTCTTTTCGCTTCTCCGAATTCCTTCTATAAGTGCCAAGCCTGAGCACAAAGGCGATATGCAGCGGTGTGCCGAGAGACTTCGTGAACTTCTTCTGGAGGCTGGAGCCGACGAGGCAGGTGTTTATCCGAGCGACGGAAATCCTGTGGTTTTCGCACGCAAGATAGTGGACCCGAGCGCGAAGACCATTCTCATCTACGGACACTACGACGTGCAGCCTGCCGAGCCTCTCGAGAAGTGGAATTCCGACCCGTTCGAGCCCGTAATTCACGACGGAGCCATCTGGGGTCGCGGGGCTAACGACGATAAGGGCCAGCTCTTCATGCACCTTAAAGCCTTTGAATATCAGGTTCGTATGGGCTTGTTAAAGCATAACGTCAAATTCATCTTCGAGGGTGAGGAGGAGATAGGAAGCCCGAGTCTGGGCAAATGGATTACGGAGCACAAGGAGATGCTTAAGGCGGACATCTGTCTGGTTTCGGACACCACGATGATAAGCGAAAAGGTGCCGAGCATCAACTGCGGAATGCGTGGTCTGAGCTACTTGGAGGTGAAGGTCACCGGTCCTAACAAGGACCTTCACAGCGGGCACTATGGCGGTGCCGTGGCTAACCCCATCACGGTTCTCTGCGAGATGATAGCTTCGCTTCACGATGCGGACCAGAAGGTCGCCATCCCTGGATTCTACGACGACGTGGTGGAGTTAAGCGCCGAGGATAGGGCCATGCTTGCCAGGGCGCCTTTCGACATCGACGAATATAAGGAGTTCCTGGACATAGACGAAGTTCGTGGCGAAAAGGGTTACACCACGCTCGAGCGCACCGGAATACGTCCGTGTCTGGACGTGTGTGGCATTTGGGGTGGATACACCGGTGTCGGCGCCAAGACTGTCTTGCCAAGCGAGGCTCACGCCAAGATCTCCATGAGGCTCGTGCCTAACCAGCGAAGCGAACAGATTACTCGTCTTTTCAAGGAGCATTTCGAGAAGATAGCTCCTCGTGACGTAAAGGTGGAAGTGACTCCGTGTGAAGGTGGTGACGGATTCCTGATTCCTATCAGCTCGCACGCCTATCAGGCCGGCTCTAGAGCTATGGCCGAGGTGTATGGCATAGAGCCTGTTCCTAGCCGTGGTGGCGGAAGCATAGCCATTCTCGCTGAGATGCAGAAGATTCTGGGTATAGATCCGCTCCTGATGGGATTCGGTCTCGAAAGGGACACCATCCACTCCCCTAACGAAAGTTACCTCCTCAAGCAACTCTTCTACGGAATGCGCTCCATCGCCTTGTTCTACAAGTACTTCTAGGGGACGCGCTCCATCGCCCTGTTGCTTTGGTTGTACTTGCAGACTTACCGGAGCTCCGCTAAATGCTGTAAGGGGCTTCCGCCAATTCACTTTGGCAAGGAGGATGGCGTAGAACGCACTCTGTTAAGGGTGGCTTGCCAAAGTGATTTT
>ENA-UEQL01000718-UEQL01000718.1-human-gut-metagenome-genome-assembly--contig:-NODE-718-length-23877-cov-11.305714_pt1 | contig 23877 bp, 15 predicted proteins | sample MGYA00242905_ERZ507926 | MGnify/ENA primary metagenome ERZ507926 (study PRJEB26167, sample SAMN06115531) | human gut metagenome | host: Homo sapiens | place: China:Henan | collected 2015-09-09...
CCCTTACAAAAGTAGTACAAAAACATTATTATCTACCGTATATGTACCGTATATCTACCGTATATGTACCGTATATGTACCGTATATAGTCCGTCAGAGATGGTACTTTGTGTCGTCCTGAAAAAGGTTGACCAAATTGTGCCTTAATACTGAGATTGGTTGACTCGGTTACGCGAAGTACTCCTATGTATATCCTCTGTAGGTGATGCGGTAGCGACTCGGTCGTTGCTCGACGGTGATTTTATGTAGTATGCCATTGATAATGACGAGATAATGATGAGAGTATGATTAGACTATAGCTTCGCTCAATGCAGAATATGCGGGCTTGGCAAGCCCGCGACGAGAACACTTGCTCAATGCAAAATGCATAATGTTGCAGATATAGGGGGAGGGGGGCATAAAAATACATAAAATGAATAAAGGGCATAAAAAGAGAAGGAAAAGCAAACAAAAAGAAAGCAATCGGGCAGCAAAAACAACTTTTTGAACAATAAAATACAAAAGACTATTGCACAAGTCGTTTTTTTGCAGTAACTTTGCGAGGTTTTATTTTTGGAGGGGAAACTAGGAGGACTAGAAGGTCTAGGGAATCTAGAAGATCTAGAGGAACTATGGGAATAGGAGGATAGATAAAGGTATGAATGGCACGATAGGTACAAAAATATAGACATAGAGAATAAATATAAACTAAAAACATTACGATTATGAGGCAAAACAAACTCTTTTCGGTCTTGTTGGCGTGTTTCTTGAGCGTGGGTGCGATAGCGCAGAGCAGTACGACGCTGCCGTATTCCACGGGCTTTGAGGACGCAACGGACAATGCCTTGTGGCAGTACGCAAATGCGACGACGAACCAATGGTGTATCGGTTCGGCTGCCAATAACGGCGGTTCTAACGCATTGTATATCAGCAATGACGGGGGGACATCGAACAAGTACACCAACACCAAGATGACCACATCTTTCGCCTATCGTACTTTCTCTTTTGAGGCATACGATTATGCTCTCTCATTTGATTGGAATGCCAATGGCGAGAGCGGTTGGGACGCCATGCAAATAGTGCTTGTCCCGGCAAGCGTAACACTGACGGGTGTAGATAACACCACCTCTACATTGGGTACGATAACAGGTTTCGGACTAAGAGCCACCGATTCGCAAATCAAGGCAGCCGGTTATCTACGATTCAACGCACAAAATCCATTCGATTCAGACAAGCCTTGGTTGTACTGCAGATCGACCGGTTGGGTAAGCGAGAGCATGGAATTCTCAATTGCTGAAGCGGGAGAATATAAACTTGTTTTTATATGGGTGAACGATGGCAGCAGCGGTAACAATCCTCCAGCAGCCATTGATAATCTGCAACTTAGCAAGAAGGCATGTGTAGATGTAGCCAACATTACCGCAAGCGACATAACTAGCAATAGTGCCACTATCACTTGGAAATCTGCAGGGAGCGTGGCTATCGGCTACGACTATGTAGTGCTTCCCACGAGTGCAGCGTTGGACGAAAGTCAGGCTGTGCGTACAACAGACACGACCGCTGTGGTAAACGGGCTATCGGCAAACACCGAGCATGTGGCATATATCCGTGCGATATGCACAGAAGGTGCGGGCAGTTGGAAGAAAGCGACTTTCCGTACCGATTGCGCCACACAAAGCCTGCCCTACACGGAGGGCTTTGAAGGCAGTATGCCGACGGGAGCGTACCCCATGCCTTATTGCTGGAGCAAAATAGGCTACTCGAATTATCCATACATCGAAAATGGTGGTAGTGGTTGGTCGTCTCCTGCTCATAGTGGCAGTTGCGCTTTATACTTCAGCGGTGGAAGCAGTTACTCGGAGCAAATAGCGGTTTTGCCGACCTTTGCCGCAGATGCGAATCAATTGATGATTTCGTTGTACTACAAGAATAGTTCATTGAATAGTCAGTACTACACCTATCCTCGTTTTATAGTAGGTGCAATGAGCGACCCTGCGGACAAGACGACCTTTGTTGCCGTTGATACTTTGGCACTGAACACTTCATACACACAGACGAAGGTATATCTCAGCAATATGCCTGCCACTCACAAGTATGTTGCTATCAAATATGCCGGTGGAAGTAGCACTTCATACGGTTATGTAGATGATATTACTGTAGATTACCTGCCAACCTGCGTACCTGCGCAGAATATCCATATAGGTGCTACCACTCAGACCTCTGCCACTATTGTCTGGAACGCAGGGAAGGATGAGAGCAGTTGGAATGTAGCATACTGCGCAGTGGGCGGAAAAGACACCATAAAGACGGTTGTTTCGGGTACACCGGAACTGACTATCAACGGATTGAAGCACTCGACCGCCTACAAGTATTGGGTAAGTGTGCAGTCGGACTGTGGCGGAAATGACAAAGCAGAAGTAAGCACCAAGACACTTGATTTTGACACGGAATGCGCTCTGCTGACCGCCGTTCGGGACTCTATCTTGCTTGATTTTGAGGAGTATGGCGATAAAACAAGTTTCAACGATATTCCTTGCTGGAGCACCTTTGTAGGAACAAGCAATGCCGCTCATACATGGAATGTTCTTTCGGGACAATCGTACAAAGGCAGTATGTCGGCTCACTTGGAGAGCCTAAGTTACAACACTCGTTCTGCCGTATTGGCTACGCCGCAGATAGAGATTTCTGAGGGTTCGGAACTGAGTCTGTATGCAAAATCGTCGACTAGCAATTCCCTTGCACAGGACGACAGTATATTGGTTTATATCAACGCCAATCAAACCTTAGAGGGCGCAACGCGGATTGGTAAGATTACGGGGTTGAGTACCGATTATCAGATGTTCCGTTTCAGCATTCCGGCACGCGGCAACTATCATGTACTGCTTGAGTCGTACAGTTACGGTGGGGTATATGTAGATAACATCCTTGTATCTCCGGAGCCTGCTTGTTTGCCTCCGACGAAGTTAGTACTGGGTGCAATAACTTCGCACTCGGTATCTTTCAGTTGGACGCCGGGCAAGAACGAGACACAATGGCTGGTGAGTGCAGAGAACAAGAGCGGTAGCGTCTTCTTGGAGGACGAGATAGCCGACGGTGAGCCGACCTTCACAATTAGCGACCTTGAGTCAGCCACCACCGATACTATTGAGGTGAGCGTTCGTTCGGTTTGCGACGATGTACCGAGCGAAGAGGCACTGCAAGGGACACTGATCTTTACGACCACTTGCGACCCGAGCAATCACACAACGGCAGTAGCAGGGGACACCCTACTCTACACCGGTTTTGAGGCGGACGACCTAAACGAGCCATTTGCTACCGGTTGGGACGCCAATGCTCATATCTGCTGGACGAATGAGCGTATCGGCGGTACGGGCAGCGATAACATCATCTGGCAAGTAGCCAACAGTTTCTACAACTCGCACAGCGGAACACAATACCTGCGTATTATCAACTCGAGCAACACCAGACCTTATATATTGTTTGCTTTGCCGGCGATGATCTTCAATGCCGGTCAAGAGGTTGGTTTGAGTTTCTATGCTCATGGCGACAGCAGCGATTCGATTGTGGTTTACATCAACGACAAGCCGTCGTTGGACGGTGCAACGCACGTAGGCGGCACGGGCAAACTGCAGAGCGGCTATGTTCGCTATGAGATTGAGCCGTTTGAAACCTTGGAGGGTGTGAACTATGTATTCTTGTACATTGAGCATCAGATCAGCGGGGACACCTATTTGGACGACCTGACGCTGCGTATGACGCCGACCTGCCGCAAAGTGAAAGAAGCAGAGATAGCAGACATCACCACGACCTCGGCTACGCTAAAATGGACTCCTGCTTATCAGGAGAACGCATGGCATGCCGTAGTAGTGAATGGGGCAGACACGATAGTGAACACCGTAACCACCACCCCGAGCGTAGCCATCAACGGCTTGCAGCCTGCAACCAAATACGGACTGCATGTAACGATTGCCGCTATATGCGACGAGGTAGAGACCGCTGAGAAATACGACGAGGCACTGACGATTATCACGGATTGCGAGGTGATCACGGCAACGACTTGGCGCGAAGGCTTCGAGGGTATGGAGGCAGTAGGCAACACCATTACTGCTACTGACGGTCCTCGTTGCTGGAACATCTTGGATGCGAACCAAGAGGACAGCAAGGCACAAGTGTACATCGTAGGTAACTCGACGGCAGCCCACAGCGGCAACAAAGGCATGACAATGGTGCTGAAATCGGAGGCTGCTGCACAGACATCGGCTTATGCACTGCTTCCGAAGATAGAGAACATACGAGGCAAGCAGATCGTATTCTGGCGCAAGACCGACTATCGCAGCAACCCTATGGAAGTAGGCTATATGGCTCAGAACGCTGCCGGCACGGATGTTTGGACAAGTATCAAGCAATACGCCGGTACGACTACCTGGGCAGAGGAGAAAGTAGTTTTGGAATGCCCGGACAGCGTACAGAACCCGCAATTCGGTTTCCGCTACTACACGACCATTTACTCTTACGCAACCAGCCAAGCCTATATCGACGATGTGAAGGTGCGCCCCGTACCTGCCTGCGATATGGCTACGAATGTGCGTGTAGTTGACTCGTTGGCGACCGCTAACAGTGCCACTATCGCTTGGAGCGGTCATGCCGATGTAGGCTACACCGTAATATTCTGCGGTAAGGACACCATCACGAAGCAAGTGGACGACACGATATGCGTACTGGACGGACTGAAAGCATCTTCGATACTGAAATACCAAGTGAATGTAGTAGCACGCTGCGCAGCCGGAGAGGCAGTAGATACGCTGAATGCTGACTTGCAGTTGGTAACGAAGTGCGGTGGTACGGTTACGACATTCCCCTACAAGGTAGGTTTTGAGGAAGAAGAGGGATACCAATTTGCTTACTCCAACCCGATCATGCCGGAGTGTATTGCCTCGAAAGTATTGGGAACGCAGAACTACCGCTTAGTTCCCTACAATGTAGCAGACAATGTTCACAGCGGTGAGCAATGCTTGTATATACTTGCCTCTCAACCCACATACGACAAAACCTATATCAGTTCGTTTGCCTTCCCCGAGACGATTATCCCAGAGGAAAATACATACGAATTCACTATTTGGGCAAAAGTAAGTAAAGAGGGTAAGTACAATTCGAGTAAGGATAGTGTAGAGGTATTCTACAACACTAAGAGCCAGGTAGTAGACAGCAATGCAGTGAAGATCGGCGTGTTCAAACCAACAGCCACTTATGCTCGCTACGATGTAACTCTGCCTGCAGCAGGCAGCCAATATATGATTATCAAAGTATGGGCCAACAACGGAATGGTATTCTTCGATGATATGTCGATTAGGAAGATACCAAGTTGCTTCCCCGTGGAGAATGTGCGTGTCAGCGCGACCGGCTTGGATACAGCGCGTATCGCTTGGGACACGAAGAACGACGGTGCAAGTTATCATGTAGTACTGACCCGCAACGGCAGCACGCTGTATGACGGCACAGTGAACGACACAGTATTGGTACTGCGCAACTTAGCCAGCAGTTCGATTTACAACCTGCAAGCGACGATCACAACGACTTGCGCAGACGGCGAGGAGTCGGCAGATGTGTACACAGGCATTTTGTCGTTTGCGACTCAATGCGGTACTATCAGCGAGTTCCCATGGATAGAGAACTTTGAAGGATATGCAACCGGAGATTTTAGCAATCCTTGTTGGGAGAACAAATGGGTAACCGGGGACAACACAAAACTCTTTACCATAGTATATAGCCAAAACGGAACGGACGGCAATCAGACCCATGTTTTGCAATTGCCCGATAAAAAGGCAGGCAACTATACGCAGTTGACTCTCCCTGTAATGTATATTCCCGAAGCCGGTGCTTATGACTTCTATATCGATGTAGATCGTCGAGCAGATAGTTATAAAAAAGAAGGAGAAGGCGTATTCATCTTGGCAAATACCGACACATTAGGTTTCGTTCCCCGTCATATTATCTATGAGGGCAAGAATGTTCCTATAGAAAGCGAAGCAGGTTGGTACACCTACCACTTCACGATTCCGAATGCCGGCGTTCAGAACATCATCATCTTGGGACAAAGCCAATGGGGTCAAGCCACCTATATGGATAACTTTATGGTGAAAGAGAACGGGAAAGTGCCGAGTGCATTGCCGACCACCGGAGCGAACCAAGAGGAGACGATTAAGTTCATCCGTCACAACCAAGTATATATCTTGCGCAACGGCGTGATATACAACGCTTTAGGACAACGCATAGGGGTATTGGAATAAATAAAACTCCGTCTAAAACATACGACACAGGGCTGCTCTCGGGCAGCCTTGTGTTGTTTTACAGGGTGGATCCGTGAACATTGATTCTCCATGGAATCGACTTTTGGGGCTCCGTAAAAACGAATTTCTCCGTGAATGTTTTTTGGGACTCCATTAAATCCCATTAAACTACCATTAAAACTCACAGCGGGAACTGAGCCTCCATTAATTGCGATTAATTAGCCGTTAAGCAGGGCGGGAACCGGGAAACATTAATTACCATGTAATTAAACATTAATTCCTTTTCCTATACATTAATTCCTTTTCCGTGGCGCACGGACGAGGATATTATGAAAATTTACTTACCCATCCTACCCTACCTATTATCCCGATTGAGAATAATCTGTGGCGTTTAATGTGGGTTTGGCACAAAGTTTGCATACGCATAGACGGGTAGAAATATGCGAGGGTTGGACAAGGGAGTAAGGATAAAAGGATTGATGATGGGAGTGATGACGCACAAAAAAAAGACCATATACAAAATAGGGGCAGAATAGAAGGGATACAACAAAAACACGAAAATTCAATATCAAACATACAACTATGCAAACTACTGTAGATATTCGCGAACTGCAAGAGCGCATTGAGCGTGAGAGTTCGTTTGTAGATGCCCTAACGATGGGTATGAACCAAGTGATAGTAGGACAGAAACACCTGGTAGAGAGTCTGCTCATCGGTCTGCTGAGCGACGGGCATATCCTGCTTGAAGGTGTTCCCGGTTTGGCAAAGACCTTGGCTATCAAGACCTTAGCCGATCTAATCAAAGCCGACTTCTCTCGTATACAGTTTACTCCCGATTTGCTTCCGGCGGATGTACTCGGTACGCAAATCTATTCGCAGAAGACAGAGGAGTTTCATATAAAGAAAGGTCCTATCTTTGCAAATTTTGTATTGGCTGATGAGATCAACCGTGCACCGGCAAAGGTACAATCGGCACTATTGGAGGCGATGCAGGAGCGTCAGATAACGATTGGCGAGGAGACCTTTAAGTTGGACGACCCCTTCTTGGTATTGGCTACGCAGAACCCGATAGAGCAAGAGGGAACTTATCCGCTGCCTGAGGCACAGACTGACCGTTTTATGCTGAAAGTAGTGATTGGGTATCCGAAAAAAGAGGAGGAGCAGCAGATTATCCGTCAGAACATCTCGGGCGAGAAGAAACAGGTGCTGCCCATACTCTCGACAGAGGATATTCGGAAGGCACGCAATGTGGTGAACGAAGTATATTTGGATGAAAAAATAGAGAAATACATTGTAGATATAGTGTTTGCCACTCGTACTCCGGAGGAATACGGCTTGCAAGACCTAAAGACGATGATCCAGTTCGGCGGTTCGCCTCGTGCAAGTATCAACTTGGCTCGTGCGGCTCGTGCTTACGCATTCATCCACCGCAGAGGTTATGTGATTCCGGAGGATGTGCGTGCGGTATGCTATGATGTATTGCGCCATCGTATCGGATTGACCTACGAAGCAGAGGCCAACAATGTAAGCACAGAGGATGTGATTACAGAGGTGCTGAATGCAGTGCAAGTGCCTTAAAAGCCGTATAGAAAGGCTGATACAAAAGGACTTACGCTGACAGGAGTAGCCCATCGGGCAAAAGAATTTAGATTATACGGAAATGACTTCAGAAGAACTATTACAGCGAGTACGGAGGATAGAGATTAAGACCCACAGCCTTAGTCGGAACATCTTTGCGGGTGAGTACCATTCGCAGTTCAAGGGGCGTGGTATGGCGTTCTCTGAGGTGCGTGAGTACCAACCCGGGGACGATGTACGCTCGATAGACTGGAATGTAACGGCGCGTCTGAACAAGCCTTACATCAAGGTATTCGAGGAGGAGCGTGAACTGACGGTGATGCTGCTGGTAGATGTAAGCGGCAGTCGCAACTTCGGTACGCAGACGCAGATGAAACGCGATATGATGGCGGAAGTGGCCGCAACTTTGGCTTTCTCGACGATTGAGAACAACGACAAAGTAGGTGTGATATTTTTCTCGGACAAGATAGAAAAGTACATCCCTGCCAAGAAAGGCAAATCACATGTGCTACATATCATTCGTGAGTTGCTATCCTACGAGCCTACCTCGACAGGAACGGACATCAATGGTGCACTACACTATTTTGCCAATGCGCAGAAGCGTCGTTGCACGGCATTCTTGATCAGCGATTGTCAAGACCCTGCGTTTGCAACGATGCCCGATAAGAAGATGGGTGCGACACCGATAGTGATTGCCTCGCACAAGCACGACCTGAATGTGATTCAGATATACGATCGGCGCGATGCGGAGTTACCCGATATGGGACTGCTCAAGGCGAAAGACGCCGAGAGCGGCGAGCGAATATGGGTGGACACCTCGTTGAAAAGCGTGCGAAACGGATATGCGGAAGCATGGCGGACACAACAGGCGAACCTGCAGACCCTCTACACCAAAGCGGGTATCAACAACATAAGCATCCGCACCGATGAGGACTATGTAAAAGCCCTAATGCGGCTGTTTAAGATGTGAGAATGGACCGCTTGCGCTGATGGACAATGGACCGCTGCGCTAATGGACGATGGATAAAAGACTGCTGCGCTGAAGGATAAAAAGACAAAGGACGATAGACTTTTAGGATATGAATTTTTTATTAGCCATAGTAGTTGCTGCAACTTTGGATTCGACGATGATTTTCATCGGCGACCAAACCGATCTGCACTTACAAGCAACTATGAACGCCGGAGAACAAGTGAGTTTGCCTGCATACGGAGGAAACCTAATGGACGGGATTGAGATAGTGGATCGTACGATAGCCGACACTACCACTCTCTCCGACGGGCGTACGCAAGTAAATCAGTATCTGACGATTACATCGTTTAAGGACTCGCTTTTCTACATTGCTCCGCAGCCGTTTGTAAGCGGAGAAGACACGATGTGGAGCGAGGGGTTGTCGCTGAATGTAGTGCAACCTTTTGAGGTGGATACCACGCTGGCCATCACCGACATAAAGGACATTCAGAAAGCCCCGATATGGTGGTGGGGAATTATCCGTTGGATACTGCTCGCATTGCTGATTATCGGGTTGGGGATAGGTATCTACTACCTTGTTCGATACATACAGAAACATCGGACTTCGGCAGGAGAAGAAGTGAAAAAAGAACCTCTACGCCCCGCGGAGGAAGTGGCTTTGGAGAAACTGGACGAGATAAAAGCAGAGAAGATTTGGCAAAACGGCAAAGTGAAAGAATATCACACAGAACTGACCGATGTGATCCGCGAATATATCTCGCGCCGCTACGAGGTGTCGAGTACGGAAAAGACGAGCGACGAGACACTGCGCGACCTCAAGCCGAAGATGAAGGACCAAAAGGACTTGTTTGAGCGGCTGCGCAAGATGCTCTCACTTGCCGATTTGGTAAAATTCGCCAAGTGGACCACCACGCCTGACGAGAACGAAAGTGCCTTGCTCACCGCCTACGATTTCGTAAAAGAAACGACACCGAAAGAGGCAGAGACAAGCACAGACAATAGTGAAAACAACGCAAAATAAGGAGCATATATGACTTTCGCAAGTCCCTCATATTTATTTTTGCTTCTCCTGTTGATACCCATCATCGGGTGGTATATCTACGAACTGAGGAAGGCAGATGCAAGTCTGCAACTATCTGATACACAGACGCTTCGCAAGCAGAAGAGGTCGGCACGCATCTACATGCTGCATATTCCGTTTGTGCTTCGCGCAGCGTGCATCACACTGCTTGCATTGGCTTTGGCTCGGCCTCAACTGACCAACCGTTGGTCATCGGAGTCAACAGAAGGCATAGACATTATGATGGCTCTCGATATCTCGGGCACTATGCAAGCCGAGGACCTGAAGCCTAATCGATTAGAAGCAGCCAAGCAGGTGGCTTCCGACTTTGTGATTGCTCGTCCGAATGACCAAATCGGTTTGGTGGTGTTTGCAGGCGAGAGTTTCACGCAGTGCCCTCTGACCACAGACCATGCGGTGTTGATCAACTTGTTTAAGTCAGTTAAATTCGGAATGATAGAGGACGGTACCGCTATCGGCTTAGGATTGGCCAATGCAGTGAACCGAATGAAAGACTCGGCTACCAAATCGAAAGTAATCATCTTGCTGACCGACGGTAGCAACAACCGCGGAGAGATTGATCCGCAGACGGCGGCAGAGATAGCCAAGACCTACGGCATACGCGTGTATGCGATAGGTGTAGGTTCGCACGGGCAGGCGCGAGTACCGGTACAAACCCCCATGGGCATACAATATATGATGATGGATAGCGAGTTTGACGAGAGCACGCTTCAGCGCATTGCCGCCACGACGGGCGGACAGTATTTCCGAGCAACGGACAACTCGAGCCTGAAATCGATCTATGAGCAGATAGACCAATTGGAGAAGACCAAACTGCGTGTGCGCGAGTACTCGAAACACACCGATATTTTCCCGCCGTTTTTGGTTGCTGCCCTGCTATGCCTGATAGGCGAAGTGGTGCTGCGCTATTTTGTGCTGCGCACCGTAACCAATTAAAAGACAGATATTTGGAGGTTAGAACACAAAAGAACGAGATGGCATTTGCCATTTGACACAAAGATATGTTTCGTTTTGCAAATATAGAAATGCTTTGGATGCTGGTTAGCATACCGGTATTCATCGGTGCATACATTTGGTACACACATCGCAAGCGTCGTCAGTTGGCAGCGTTTGGCGATCCCGAACTGGTGAAAGAACTGATGCCTAATGCTTCACGCATACGCCCGAACCTAAAGTTCTCTCTGCTGATGGTGGCATTGGCACTACTGATTTTTGCCGCTGCGCGTCCGCAATACGGACAACGCGAGCAGACCGTAAAACGCCAAGGAATAGAGGCTGTCATCGCTTTGGATATATCGAACTCGATGATGGCGGAGGATGTTGCACCTTGCCGACTTGACCGTGCCAAACAGATACTGAGCAAGATGATTGACGACATGGTAGATGACAAAATCGGCTTGGTGGTGTTTGCGGGAGAGGCCTACACGCAACTGCCCATCACCTGCGACTATGTGTCTGCCAAGATGTTTCTAAACAATATCACCCCCGATCTGATCAAGACGCAAGGCACAGCGATAGGTGCGGCACTCAATACCGCCATCCAATCGTTCGGCGGTGAGGAGACGGACGCAAGCCGAGTAATCATCTTGATCACCGACGGTGAGAACCACGAGGACGATGCCGTAGCCGTGGCGACGCGTGCTAAGGAGCAAGGGATAAAAGTGCTGGTAGTAGGTATCGGTAAACCCGAAGGCGCACCTATTCCCATACCCGGCACCAACAACTTCCGCAAAGACCGCCAAGGCAATGTGGTAGTGAGCCGACTGAACGAGGATATGTGCCGCGAGATAGCCAAAGCCGGGAACGGCATCTATGTGCGGTGCGACAACACCAACACGGCTATGCGTGCGCTGCAAAAAGAAATAGACACATTGGCCACCACGGAGATTGAAACCAAAGTATATACCGACTACAACGAGCAGTATCAGTCGTTCGTCTTGGTAGCGATGTTGCTGCTGGTAATTGATTTCTTTATCTTCAACCGCAAGAACAAATCTCTCACTCGTTTGGACATCTTCAACGAGGAGAAAAAGAACTAACCGATATGAGACGCATACTATTGATATTCAGCATATTGCTTTGCACGGCGAGTATGTTTGCACAGCAAGAAGCACCCGATGTACGCAGGGGAAATAAACAATATGCCAAACAGGACTACACGGCAGCCGAAGTAGATTACCGCCGCGGATTGGAAAAGAATGCCAACTCGTTTGAGAGCCACTACAACTTAGGCAATGCGCTCTTCAAGCAAGACAAATACGCCGAGGCACAGGCGGAGTATCAGAAAGCCGCCCAGTTGCTCGACGGGAAGGCGGACAAACAGCGTCTTGCCGAGAGTTATCACAATCTTGGTAACGCTTTCTTTGCCCAGCAACAGTACGACAAAGCGGTTGCCGCTTATCAGCAGTCGCTACGAAACAACCCGAAGGACAACGACACACGCTACAACCTGGTGAAAGCGATGCAGATGCTACAGCAGCAGGAGCAACAGCAACAAAATCAACAAGACAATCAGAACCAAGACCAGCAGCAACAAAATCAGCAGCAGAATCAAGAGCAACAGCAACAGCAAGAAAATCAGCAAGACGAGCAGAACCAAGAGCAACAAGAGCAGCAAGCACAGGAGCAGGAACAAGACGACAGCAAGATGGATAAGGAAACGGCTGAGCAGATTTTGCAGGCTTTGGAACAAGACGAACAAGAAACTCAAGAGAAGTTGCAACGCCAGCAAGGGCAGAAACGGCGTGTGGAGAAAGACTGGTGATCGTGTAGCGAATTATGAATTAAGAATTATGAATTAAGAATGAGATGAAGCGTAATACTAAGATATTCTGTTTATTACAATGCTTATTGTGCATTGCCGTCGGTTCGGTATGGGCGGCGGATGAGGTAGTGTTTAAGGCGAATGCGCCATCGCAAGTGATAGTAGGCAGGCCGTTTCAACTGACCTACTCCGTGAACCAACGGAGCAAGGATCTGCGTGCGCCCGAGATAACGGACTTTGATGTGTTGGCGGGGCCGTACACCTCGACTTCGAGTTCGACTTCGTTTGTAAATGGCAAGCGGACTTCGTCGTTCTCGCAGACCTACACCTACACGCTGATGGCTCAGCGCACAGGTACCTTTACGATTGCTCCCGCCACAATACGCGTAAGCGGGGATGAATACACCTCTAACGGCGTGAGAATCACGGTATTACCCGAAGATGAGCAACCGGCGCAGCAGAGCCAAGCAAGCAAAAACACCCATGCACAACAAACGAGCAACGGGAACAGCGGCAACTCGGGCAATGTAAGCAGCGAGAACCTCTTTATCCGCACGATAGTGAGCAAGACGCGCGTACACGAGCAGGAGGCTATCTTGCTGAGTTACAAGTTGTATTTCGCCGGAGTGGATGTAGCGCAATTCACCAACAACACGAAGATTCCGGAGTTTACCGGTTTTCTAAAACAAGACTTGGAGCAAGGTGAGATTCAGACCGAACTGGAAAACTACAACGGACGAAACTATCAGACGGCCACTCTGTATCGCACCCTACTCTACCCGCAGCACTCGGGGGACATTAAGATCGACCCTGCCCAGTTTGAGGCAGTGCTGCGAGTGCAGACCCGCGCACAAGTGCGGAGTATCTTTGATGATTTCTTCGGCACCTATACGAATGTAACCCGTGCAATCACTGCGCCGGGTGTTACCGTGCATGTAGATGCTTTGCCAAGCGGCAAGCCTGCGGGTTTCTCGGGCGGTGTAGGACATTTCAGCCTGACGCCGCAGATCTCGCAAACGGAAGTGCAGACCAATGATGCGGTAACGATTCGCATAGATATTACTGGCACCGGCAACATGAAACTGCTCAAGACACCCGCTATTGATTGGCCGGAGGGCTTTGAGCCTTATGACCCGAAAGTAACGAACAACTTTAAGACAACTCCGTCGGGCGTAAGCGGTACGAAATCGATTGAGTATCTGGCTATTCCGCGTGCGTCGGGCGACTATACGATACCCGCTGTAAGTTTCTCTTATTTCGATACGCAAGACGACACCTACAAGACCCTCAGTACCCCCGAATACACACTGCATGTGAAGAAAGGTGCGAATGAGCAGAGCGGGGCAAACTCGGTGGTAAACAACTATGTTAACAAAGAGGATATCAAGCAGTTAGGTTCAGATATTCGCTATATCAACACCGTTGCTCCCACCCTAAAAGTGCAGAAAGAGGCTGCAGTAGAATACGGAAGTTGGATATTTTGGTTGCTGTATATCGTACCTTTGTGTGCAGCATTGCTCGTGTTTGCAATCTTCCACAAGCGTATCAAAGAGAATGCGGACATCACCCGCGTGCGCTACAAACGCGCCAACAAGGTGGCACAGAAACGCCTAAAGCAAGCGGGTAAACTTCTAAAGGACAACCAAAAAGAGGCTTTCTACGAAGAGATAGAGCGTGCGGCGTGGACTTACCTAAGCGACCGTCTGTCGATACCGACTGCCGATCTGAACAAGGACAACATCGCATCGATTCTCCACGAAAAAGGAGTAAGCGATGAGTTGATCAAAGAGGTGAATGATGTGCTTTCGACTGCCGAGTTCGCCCGCTATGCGCCCTCGTCAGATCACGCAATGGACGATATGTACAAAGCCACCGGGCAACTGATAGACCGATTGGAAAATGAGAAACTATAGGCATAGAGCAACAAGAAAAGACAGAGATATGAAACGACTATTGAAGATATGTAGCGTTGCCTTGACGGCAGTGTGCGTGGCGATTTCGGTATCAGCGCAGACGGCTTTTGAGGCAGCCAACGAGCAATATGCAGCAGGCAACTACGATGAGGCTGCCGCTATCTACCAAACGATACTTGACGAAGGGGGAACGAACCTAAGCAAGGACTATGCGGTAGTGTATTACAACTTGGGGAATGCGTATTTCAAGCAGGGGGAGTTGGCACAATCCATACTCGCATACGAACGGGCATTGCGGCTTCGTCCGACCTACGCTGATGCGAAATACAACCTTGAGTTCGCCCAATCGCGTATCACCGACAACATAGCAGACACGCAAGCATTTTTTATCAGTACATGGGCTCGCTCGCTGCGTAATCTACTGACGGAGCAGACCTGGATGTGGATGTCTATCGGTCTGTTTATCATCGGTTTATGCGGTATCTTGCTCTTCTTGCTAAGCCGCACCACATGGCTACGAAAGACGGCATTTCATACGGCGTGGGTAGTACTGCTATTCTCGATTATCAGCGGTGCAAATGCCGGTTCGCTGCACAGGCGTGATACCCTGCGCGAAGAGGCGATTATCACGCAAGGAGTAGTGAATGCGAAGTCGTCGCCCGACCGCTCGGGAACAGACCTGTTTACTATCCACGAAGGCACGAAAGTGAATATCCGCGAGACCTTGGGCGAATGGTGCAATATCCGTGTAGGTAACAACCAAGGTTGGATACGCCTTGCGAACTTAGAGCGCATATAGCAAGCCATTGTTGCACGCTATAGGCGGATTGACATTTTGGCTTCTATAAGCCACAAAAAACTGACAAAATGCTATCGGTGAATTTTGTCTTAGGTCTCGACAAGGTTTCGACAAAAACGGCTCAAGGTCTAAGTAGCAAAAAGAAAGCAAAATAGCCGAAATAGTAGAAAGATGCGCAAAGCACACGGCAAATAAGTAAGAGCCTTGCACAATAAAAAAAGCCACGCTATCGATTGACGGCGTGGCTTTTTTGTAGGTCTATTTGCCCTTTCTCGCGGACTGCTCGAAGCAAATACTATCGGATAAATTTCTGCCCTGCTTGGATAACAAACCCATGATAGGAATCTGATACGGGTTGACCAAGAATGTTATAGCACCGGGGATCCGTCGATTGGGTGTCCGAAGCAGTCGTAAGAGCCGAAGTAAGTGCGGCGACGGCTTCTTGCCATGTGGTGGCAATGCGGATACCATCGAGTACTAACCATGAGTCGGCATCGAATGCTCGCAAGACGATGTTTTGCGGACAGATGTCGGGGGCTTGGGCATCGGTAAGCGGTCCGATAAGCGGGGTAGCGGGTTCGGCAGCAGGCATAGTATCAAAGGCGTAGAGCGATATTTGGTCGTTGTGGTTGCCCTCTACAATGGTGTATTTGAGGACAACCAGATAGGTGTTTTGTCCGTTGAGGGGCATGGTCTCGTCGAAGACGGCATCGGCAGTTTTGTAGAAACGCAAGCCGAGAAAGCCTTGGTCGGAGAGGTGAATGCGGGCGATGTAGTTGTATGTGGTCGTGGAGTAAGCGTCGCGCAAGGAGATAAACCAGCCGGACTTTGCCACGATAGTCGGTTGGAGCATAAACGCCACATACACAGAGCCTTGCGACTGCGGGGCAAAGGAATGGTGCGGTTGGTATTGCCCACTCTTACCATTGAGCAGAACGGCATTATCGATGTCGGACATAGCGTATTGAGGAAATACCAGTCCGTTGGTTATCTCGACCGAAGACGCACCGTTATAAGGCGTATACCACTCATTATACCCCTCCAATACTTTGCCTACCGAAGCGGAGAAATTGTCGGTGAACAACACCTCTGCCGACAGAGAAGCAGCACAGAGAAGGATTGAGCAGAGAGAGAACAGATGTTTCATATCTATTGATTTTTTGCGTATAGGATGATTATTCGGGTGGTTAGTTGAGGTCGTAGCCGTAGTGCTTGAGGCGAGATTGATTGCTCCGCCAGTCCTTGTCCACCTTGACGAACAGTTGCAAGAAGACAGGCTTTTGGAAGAACTCCTCGATCTCGGTGCGTGCCAGTGTCCCGACGCGTTTGAGGGCAGTGCCGCCCTTGCCGATGATGATGCCTTTTTGGCTATCACGCTCAACATAGATGACCGCACTGATACGAATTAGCCCCTTGGGGTGCTGGGGAGAGAGTTGCTCGTCTTTGAACGACTCTACCTCCACTTCGACCGAATAGGGTATCTCTTTGTCGTAGGAGAGGAGAATCTTCTCACGGATGATCTCATCAACAAAGAAGCGTGCGGGTTTGTCGGTGAGTTGGTCTTTTGGGAAGAAAGGCGGGCACTCGGGAAGCGCATCACGGATAGCGTCGAAGAGTTGCGCCACGCCAAACCGCTCCTTAGCAGAGATGGGGAAGATAGTCGCTTCGGGGAGTTGTGTATGCCAAAACTCGACTAAACGCTCGAGGGTATCTTGTGTGGTGAGGTCTATCTTGTTGATTACCAAGAAGACACGGCACTTAGCGGGTTGGGCTGCCATCTTCTTGACCTTATCCAAGAAATCGGCGTTGCGGTCGATATTATCCTGCACATCGGTAACATACAGCAGCACATCGGCGTCCACGAGGGCAGAACGCGAGAACTCCAACATCTGCTCTTGGAGTTTGTAGTTGGGGTGCAACACGCCCGGGGTGTCGGAATAGACCATCTGAAAATCATCGCCATTGACAATACCCATGATACGATGGCGTGTGGTCTGCGCCTTGGAGGTGATGATCGACAAACGCTCACCGACGAGCGCATTCATAAGCGTGGATTTACCTACATTGGGATTGCCCACTATATTGACGAAACCGGCTTTGTGCATAGTTGTGCTGTTTATGAGTTTATAGTTGATGCGTTGATTGGTTAGAAAGATGCCCTTCCTACCCTGTTGGGAGCGGGAAGGGCATCGAAGTATGCAAAGGGATTAGAAATCCAAATCGAGCGGAGCAAAGAGGCGTGTCTTAGACGGCTTGATAAACTTGCCGTACTTAGCCTGCAGTTGCTTTTGATTGATAAGTTTGGGGTCGCCCATAACGACAATCGTTACCGGCTTGCCTTGGATATTCTGATGATAGAAATCCATAATCTGCTCAAAGGTCAGATTATCAATGGCTTGCATGTTGTACTTAGCAGGATCTTCGTTGTAGCCCATCTCCTCCCAAGCGGCATAAGTAGCACTCTTGCCACGGAACGACGGCTTGGAGATCTGTGCGTGCTGGCGGAGAGCAGCCTTAACCGACTCGATACGCTCGGGGTACTCGGGCATAGAATCCAACAGGTTCATAAAGACATCAATAGCGTCCGCCACCTTGTCGGACTGAGTACCGATATAACCCATGAAATATGCGTCCTTACCGGGGAGTTGCCCACGCACCATGCTACCCGAAGCGGTGTATGCCATAGAGCGTTTCTCGCGAATCTCATCCAATACCAAACCGGTGAAACCGCCTGAGAAATACTGGTTGAAGGCCTGGAAGAGCACATTCTGATCCTTGTCGTAGGGCTTTCCGTTGAAGTAGAAATAGACGGTAGCCTGTTGTACATTGGAGTTCGGGAGGAAATAGATCTGCGTCTTGTCGTAGGACTTGCGGTCGCGGATCTCGGGCGAAGTGGACGGTTTCACGCCCTCTTGGAGCGGCAAGTTGGCTTTGAGAACCGATGTAACCTCCTCTACGGGGCGAGTACCACAATAGTGGATATCCAACGCGTACTTGGTAGCGGCAAGGAACTGGGTCTTGAGTTGTGCCTCGTCCATGTGGTAAACATCCATAAAAGGTACCACATCGATATAATCGGACTGCTTATCAAACAGGACATACTCCAACAACGCATCCGAGAGGACACCATCGACCTTAGAGAGCATCAGACGCGAAGACAACTCGCTACCCTTAACGGCCTCAAACTGTTTCTCGTCGAATTTCGGGAACAACATCTGGCGTTGAACGAGTTGGCAAATCTTCTCCAAGTTGGCCTCTTCACCGATGATCTGCACGGTGAAATAACTCTTAGAAACACCATATCCGCAACGGCCGCCCAACTCGGACAACTGACGATGGAAGTCTTGCGGGTCGGTGTCAGGCATGATACCGGCACGGTTCATCAGCGATGCCACAAAGTCGAGCATCGGGCGTTTAGCCGTACCTACACCATAGCGGAGAGTCAGCGAGAAGATGTCGTTTTGCGGGTTAACCGAATAGTGCAACTTAACATTCTCATCCATAGAAACGACTTTAACATCGTTCATATCCATAAAGGTCTGCTTCAACTCGCCTTGCGGGAGAGCCTTGAACATCTTGGCATACTCAGTTTCTTGTCCGTTAATCAAATCAAGCGGTTTGATTTTGGGTTTTGCCAGTTTGTTCTTTTTTGGTGTGCCTTCCTCGAAAGCCAGCGTCATGTGATTGGCGTTGAAGTACTTCTTAGCCACACGCTGGATGTCCTCTTTGGTGAGGGCTTGTATCTTATCGATCTCAGTGAAGATGTCGTCGAGCGGTTGGTCGTAGATAAAGTTCTGCACCAGGCTCATCGTCTTGGTATCGGAGTCCTCGAACGAGAGTTTGTAGTTCTGTGCATACTCTGCCTTCACCGCTTGGATAAGCCAATCAGGGATGTCGCCCGTCTTGAGGCGGTCGATCTCTGCCATCACGATTTTCTCGGTGGCAGCATTCGACTCGTAGGTCTGCTGGTTAGCATCGAAGTAAGGCACAGCCTGGATGAGAATACGACCTGCATCACGGCGTGCGTCGAACGAAGCACCTGCCGAAGAAACGGTACCGTCCAACGAGAGTTTATCCAAGAGACCCGTCTGCGTCGAGTTGCTCAAGAGCGATACTACCACTTGCAGTGCCAGATCGTCTTCGCTACCCATCTTAGGTGCGTCGTAAGCCCAACAGATCATAGGATAGTAACCCACATGGAAAGTATATTTGGGGTTGTTGGCAAAAGAGGTGGCGGGGTAAGTAGCACGCGCAGGCAACTCTTTGGGAACAAGGCGACCGAAAGTCTCTGCAATCATCGGCTTCACCGTCTCGGTATCAAAGTCGCCGACAAGGATAAGTGCCATATTATTAGGCACATACCAAGTATTGTAGAAGTCAATCAGTTTGCTCAAACGAGGGTTCTTTAGGTGCTCGGGCAGACCGATGACATCGCGCTCGTAGGGGTGTCCCTCGTAGATCTTGGCAAACAGGTCTTGGCGGATATGAGAGGACACATTATCTTGGTACATATTGTACTCCTCAAACACATTCTCCAACTCTGCTTGGAAAGTACGGAAGACTGGGTCGATAAGACGATCGGAGTAGATAGTGAGCCACTTATACATATTAGAAGCCGGGAAGGAGTTGTGGTAGCAAGTCATATCATAACTTGTAAACGCATTCACTCCGGTGGCTCCTATACCGTCTAAGAGCACGAAGAAATCTTCTACCGTAGAGTACTTAGCCGCCTCGATAGAAGCCTCGTTGATCTTGGTGGTGAGTTGCTCACGCACCTTGGGGTCGGTAGCCTCGGCATATTGGTCGTAGAGGCGGATGATCTCCTCGTAGTAGGGTTTCTCCTTTTCCCAGTCGAGTGCACCGATACGCTGCGTACCCTTGAAAAGCATGTGCTCGAGGTAGTGCGCCAAACCGGTATATTCTTTCGGTTCATCAATAGAGCCGGCACGCACTGCTACATAGCCGGTTACATCAGGTTGGTTGTGGTCTTCCCAAAGCATCACCGTCAGACCATTGTCCAACTTGTACTCTGAAAGTCCCTCACGGTACTGCTGCGATTGCGCTTGCAGCCCGATGGTGCCCATTACGAATAGAGCACACAAAAAGATTTTCTTTTTCATCATGTTTTAATTATACACCTTATTATATATTGTGTCAGCAAAATCACAAATACAATAACATATATTGTGCCAAGCGGCTGTCTTAGCGTACAAAAATCATCAAACCAATCGATAAAAACAGCAGATTGATGTATTTTCTACCATTCGAGCAGCACTTTGCCACATTGCCCGCTCACCATCACATCGAAGCCTTTTTGGAAGTCGTCGAACTTGAAATGGTGGGTGATGACGGGCGACAGGTCGAGTCCGCCGAGCAACATCTGCTCCATTTGGTACCAAGTCTCCCACATACGGCGACCAGTGATACCCTTGATAGTGAGCGCATTGAAGATGATGTCCGACCAATTGACCTGCGTGGTAGAGGGCAGGATACCCAACTGCGCAATGTTGGCACCTTTGTACATGTGCTCAATCATATCGTTGAAGGCAGAGGGTGCACCCGACATCTCGAGTCCGACATCGAAACCACGGATACTCAGTTGCTTCATCGCGTCGGCTACCGTTTCGCCTGCAGCGGTATTGACGGTAAGCGTAGCACCCATCTTCTTAGCAATATCCAGGCGGAGAGGATTGAGGTCGGTTACAACCACATGTTTCGCGCCTGCATAGCGGCATATCCCCGCAGCCATCGTACCTATCAGCCCCGCGCCCGTGATAAGGACATCTTCGCCCAAGAGCGGGAACGCCAATGCGGTGTGCGTAGCGTTGCCAAAGGGATCCATGATAGCAGCGAAGTCATCGGGTATCTCGGGACGCAAGTGGACAATGTTCGATTCGGGTATAGACACATATTCAGCGAAGGCTCCGTCGCGCGTGATGCCTACAGAGAGGGTGTTCTCGCATACATGCCCCATACCGCGTCGGCAGTTGCGGCAGTGCCCGCAGACGATATGCCCCTCGGCGGTTACACGCTCACCTACCTTAACATACTGCACACCGGCTCCCACTTCAACCACCGTACCCACGAACTCGTGCCCCTGGATATAAGGCGGATTGCAATGGTGCTGCGACCAGTCGTCCCATTTATACATGTGCAAGTCGGTGCCACAGATAGCGGCTTTGGTTACCTTGATGAGGACATCATTCACGCCCACTTCGGGCATTGGTACATCCTCCATCCAGATCCCGTACTCAGGATAACGCTTTACTAATGCTTTCATTGCCTTGCCTTATTTGAGAACACCTAATTGCTTTCCTACTTTGATAAACGCAGCAACGCCCTTGTCGAGTTGCTCTTGCGTGTGCGCTGCCGATAGTTGCACGCGGATACGCGCCTGACCTTGCGGCACAACGGGATAGTAGAACCCCGTAACATAAATTCCCTCGTTTTGCAGAGCCGCAGCGAACTCTTGGCTCAAGCGTGCATCGTAGAGCATTACGGCGCAGATAGCCGATTGCGTGGGCTTGATGTCGAAGCCTGCCTCTTTCATCTTGCCGACGAAATAGTCGGTATTGGCATGCAAGCGGTCTTGCAACTCGTTGCTCCTTGTCAGTATCTCAAAGGTCTTCAACCCTGCTGCCGCAATCATCGGCGGGATAGAGTTGGAGAACAGATAGGGGCGACTGCGCTGGCGAAGGAGGTCGATAATCTCTTTCCGTCCCGTAGTGAAACCGCCTACCGAGCCGCCAAAGGCCTTGCCGAGCGTACCCGTAAGGATTTCTATCTTGCCGCGCAAACCGAATTGCTCGGTTACGCCGTGTCCCGTCTTGCCGACTACGCCTGCCGAGTGGCTCTCGTCCACCATTACCATAGCATCGTATTTCTGTGCCAACTCGTAGATTTTATCCAGCGGGCAGACATTACCGTCCATCGAGAAAACGCCGTCGGTGGCAATGATACGGAAGCGTTGTGCTTGCGCTTTCTTCAGTTGCTCCTCCAGGTCCGCCATATCGCCGTTGGCATAGCGGTAGCGCACTGCCTTGCAGAGCCGCACACCATCGATGATAGAAGCGTGGTTGAGCGCATCGGAGATGATAGCGTCTTGGTCGGTCAATAGCGGTTCAAACAGACCTCCGTTGGCATCAAAACAAGCCGCATAGAGGATGGTATCCTCCGTCCCGAAGAAGTCTGAGATGGCTTTTTCGAGTTGCTTATGGGTGTCTTGCGTGCCACAAATAAAGCGCACCGAAGCCATACCATATCCGCGTGTATCCATTCGCTCTTTGGCAGCGGCAATCAACTCCGGGTTGTCTGCCAAACCAAGGTAGTTGTTGGCGCAGAAATTGATAACATCTACTCGCTGTCCGTTGTTATCTACCTGAATACCTGACGATTGAGGCGTAACAATGACGCGTTCATTCTTGTAGAGACCTGCATCGCGGATCTCTTGCAGCGTCTGCTGCAGATGTTTTTGAAATTCGGTGTACATAGTATTTTGTATTAGAGGTTTTGTATTACCTGTCTGCTTGCACCACACATCCCAAATATCCCCACCTGTGCCTCTACCAATCGCCAAAACGAACAGACCGCTCCCTCGTGCTACTCATCTACCCGCCGACACTTTCATTCCACCCCCATAGCGCACTCGTTTGACCCCGCAAAGTTACAACTTTTTCCTAAAATACACAATAGTTGGGTATGTTTTATACGACAACGCACCCAAATAGGTATTGCACATCAAGCGAAATACTTGTATGTGTGGTTCATTTTGCCATGTCTTCATCGAGTCTATATCGGGTTGTTATGGGGTGATTATGCGGTGATTAAGGGGTGATTAAGGGGTGATTATGCTGTGATTAAGCAAATCCGACCATAGTCCGACCGTACCCTGACCATACACACGAGTTTTCATCGGCTTCTTTCGGTAACGATACGGCAACGAAAACCGACCATACCGACACATAGCCGTTACGCCCATTGGTTATCACCATATTTACAATCATCTACCTATTAAAACACATTTTATTTTACAAAACTATTGCAGACATAAGAAATTTATAGTAATTTTGCAGCGGATACACAACAAAGATACACGCTCACCCATCTACCGACCAACGAGCACCTATCTACCAACCAATGAGTAAATATCTACAAACAAGCAAACACCCGACTACAAACAGACAAATATCCGACTATAAATAAGATAGCCAGACACTTATCAACCTATAAACAACAAGACAATGAAAAAGGATATTCTTAGCAATACCCTGATCGCAATGGCAGTCGTGCTATTGGCAAGTTGCACATCAAACGACCCCGAGAAACTGATTGTCGGCACCTGGGAAGGGGTATCACGAGTAGAACTAATAGACGGATCAGCCTTTCCAACAGTGATTGACTACGAAAATCAAACTGTTACATACGATGCAAACGCATGGCAAGAAAAGACGGAAGAATATCCGATTAAACGCACACTCACATTGAGTGAAAACGGGAAGTTGACAGA
>ENA-UEQL01000719-UEQL01000719.1-human-gut-metagenome-genome-assembly--contig:-NODE-719-length-23873-cov-8.623340_pt1 | contig 23873 bp, 21 predicted proteins | sample MGYA00242905_ERZ507926 | MGnify/ENA primary metagenome ERZ507926 (study PRJEB26167, sample SAMN06115531) | human gut metagenome | host: Homo sapiens | place: China:Henan | collected 2015-09-09 | study...
AATCCCGGGCGAACTCTACGATCAAGATACCATTCTTGGCGGACAAGGCGATCAATAAGATAATACCGATCTGGGTAGGGAAAGACTTCTTCATGCCGATGGGCGAACAGCCTCCGCGGATGTAGCCAGTCAGAGGTAAAAGTTCCTTAACCGGAATGAGGTCACACTTCTTGTTGCCCGATGCCTTTGCCGCCAGTTTCAAATCCACTTCGTGCTCACCCGGGATGACGCAGACAAAGTAGCCGGATTTATCGCCGTGAAGAATAAGTGTCTTGAACACGCAGTTGATGTCCTCGCCCAAACTGGCGGCTACATGTACGGCGCTCAAATCGTTCTCATCCACCTCGTAGGGAATGAGTTCATAGGCTATCTTGGCTTTGTCGAGCAACCGCGCTGCATTCGTCTTATTAATTTTCACCATAACAAGTTACAAAATTAGTAATTATCCCCCAGCTCTTCACGCAGGAATTTCGGAGTATAGCCTTTCTCGCTCTTCGCCACCTCTTCGGGTGTTCCGCAGGAGAGGAGTTCCCCTCCCCCCTTGCCACCTTCGGGACCCATATCAATGATGTAGTCCGCCATCTTGATGACATCGAGATTATGCTCTATGACGATGACGGTGTTTCCTTTGTCAACAAGTTTGTTCAGTACATTCATCAGTACACGGATATCTTAAAAATGAAGTCCGGTGGTAGGTTCGTCGAGGATATAGAGTGTCTTGCCCGTATCACGCTTGGAGAGTTCCGTAGCCAACTTTACGCGCTGGCTCTCACCTCCGGAGAGCGTGGTGGAGGACTGTCCCAGCTTGATATAGCCCAATCCCACTTCCTGGATAACCTTAATCTTATTCAATATCTGGGGCACATTCTCGAAGAACTCCACCGCACGGTTGATGGTCATATCCAGCACATCGGCAATGGACTTGCCTTTAAAGCGCACTTCCAGCGTCTCGCGGTTATAGCGTTTGCCGTGGCACACCTCGCAAGGCACATACACATCCGGCAGGAAATTCATCTCAATGCATTTGTAGCCGTTGCCCTGGCAAGCCTCGCAGCGTCCGCCACTGACGTTGAAGGAGAAGCGTCCCGCCTTATATCCACGTATCTTCGCTTCGGGCAAGCCGACAAACAGATTGCGGATATCGGAAAACACACCGGTATAAGTGGCAGGATTGGAACGCGGCGTTCGTCCCAAAGGAGACTGGTCCACATTCACCACCTTGTCTATATATTCCAGCCCTTCAATACTGTCATAGTCCAAAGGATCCTGCAGTGAACGATAGAACTTCTGCGAAAGAATAGGCTGCAACGTCTCGTTGATAAGCGTGGACTTGCCACTGCCGGAAACACCGGTAACGCAAATCAGCTTGCCCAGCGGGAACTCTACATCCACATTCTTCAGATTATTACCCTTGGCGCCACGCAGCCACAGACTGTGTCCATTGCCCTCGCGACGCTTGGCAGGCACCTCAATGGCACACTCACCATTCAAGTATTGGGAAGTCAGCGTATGCGTCCGGAGCATTTCACGGGGAGTACCGGCAAAGACAACATCCCCTCCCAGCCTACCGGCTTTCGGCCCCATATCAATGACATAATCGGCGGCGAGCATCATATCCTTGTCATGCTCCACCACAATGACGGAGTTGCCAATGTCACGCAGTTCCTTCAAAGAGTGTATCAAGCGCTGGTTGTCGCGTTGGTGCAGGCCGATACTCGGCTCATCCAATATATACAGCACATTCACCAGCTGTGAACCTATCTGCGTAGCCAGGCGGATACGCTGGCTTTCACCACCGGAAAGGCTGACGGAACTACGGTTCAGCGAAAGATAATCCAAACCTACATCGAGCAGAAATTTGAGCCGTGTACGGATTTCCTTCAGGATTTCACCGGCAATCTGCTGTTGCTTGCTACTGAGATACGGGTCTACGTTTACCAGCCAGTCATACAGCTCATTGATGTCCATCGTAGACAATTCGTAGATGTTCTTGTCGTGAATGCGGAATGAAAGCGCTTCCTTATTCAACTTGGCGCCATGACATTCCGGGCAAACGGCAGTCTTGGCAAACTGGTCCGCCCACTTCTGTGCCGTGGCAGAAGCATCCTTCTCCTGCAGCATCTGGATATACTTTACAACCCCCTCAAACGTCACAAAATAATCGGAAGAGGTGCCTATCAGTGAACTCTTTATCTTGATACGCTCGTCCGAGCCGTAGAGAATCTCGTCGATGGCATCCTCCGGCAAGTCTTTGACCGGTGTTTTCAGCGTCGCTTCATATTTCTCCAGCAAGGCGGTAATCTGCCAGAAAATCATGCTGTTCTTGGCTTTCCCCAACGGTGCGATGGCACCTCCGGCAATGGAGAGCTCACGGTCGGGAATCACCTTGTCAATATCAATCTGGCTGACCACCCCCAACCCTTTGCACTTAGGACATGCCCCTTGCGGCGAATTGAAGGAAAAGTTGTGCGGCGCCGGTTCCCGATAGGACAACCCCGTCACGGGACACATCAGCCGTTTGCTGTAATGGCGCACGCTATCCGTCTGCGCATCGAGTATCATCAGCAATCCGTCACCTTGACGCATGGCAGTGGCCACGCTGTTCTTCAGGCGTGTGTCATCCTTGTCCGTCACCACCAGCTTGTCTATCACCACCTCCACATCGTGGTTCTTATAGCGGTCCAGCTTCATGCCGGGCAAGACTTCGCGTACCTCACCGTCCACACGTACGTAGAGATAGCCTTTCTTGCGCACCTGCTCGAAGAGCTCCTTGTAATGCCCCTTACGGCTGCGCACCAGCGGAGCAAGGATATAAATGCGTTTTCCTTTGTAATCCTTCAGGATAAGGTCGAGTATCTGTTCCTCGGTATACTTCACCATCTTCTCGCCGGAGAGATAAGAATAAGCTTCTCCTGCACGGGCATACAACAAACGAAGGTAATCATAAACCTCTGTCGTTGTACCCACCGTGGAACGTGGATTCTTATTCGTGGTTTTCTGCTCGATGGAGATAACCGGGCTCAGTCCCGTTATCTTATCCACGTCCGGACGTTCCAGATTTCCCAGGAAATTACGGGCATAGGCTGAAAAGGTCTCGATATAGCGGCGCTGCCCTTCGGCAAAAATAGTATCGAATGCCAAAGAGGACTTGCCGCTTCCGCTCAGGCCTGTAATCACAGTCAGGCTGTTACGGGGAATCTCGGCATCGATATTCTTGAGGTTGTGCACGCGCGCACCATATACATTGATATATTCTGTTTCTTCTTGCATGTTGATTTATCCTATCGTTTTAACTGCAAAAATAACTGTTTCCCCCCGAATATCAGCCGAAAAGCGCTATTTTTCAGTTTTGAAATGCACAATATTATTTCTTAACGCAATCCTTTGGTTTGAATGCCACAATATTCGTACCTTTGCAGCTACTTTGGGAAATTGTAAACATAAACCAACGATTACTGAATGAAAACGATTAACCGCATTATCTGCTCCCTGCTGCTTGCCAGTGCATGCAGTATCGGTGCAATAGCACAAGAGAATCAATCTTATTTTCTGCATACTATCGAAAAAGGACAAAGTCTCTACTCCATCGCCAGCATGTACGGCGTCAGCCAGTCGGACATCATCAAACTGAACCCCGGCAGTGACGAGAAAATATTCATCGGACGCACATTGCGTATTCCACGCAGCGCTGCCAACATACAAAAAGAAACATACCATACCATCGAAACCGGTGAGACCCTTTACCGACTGACCGTGAAATACAATGTATCTGCCAAAGCCATCTGTGACGCCAACCCGGGACTGAGCGCCGAGAATTTCCGTATCGGACAAGTAATCCGTATCCCTTCCACAACCGAGACCCAAACCATGGTCCCGGCTGAGACACAAAGCAGCACTGTAGTTGCCAACAACAATATTCTCGGCCCCGTAGAGTCACGATGCCGTGACATGCATAAAGTGAAGCGGAAAGAAACCGTATTCAGCATCAGCCGTGAATACGGCATCAGCGAAGCCGAACTGATAGCCGCCAACCCGGAATTAAAAGGCGAAAACAAAATAAAGAAGGGAACCTTCCTCTGCATTCCCTATCCCAAAGCACAGACGGAGCAAAATATCCAGTCGCAGGCAATACCTACCGACAGCGAGCTGTTCCGTGAAAACCGGAAAAAGACAGAACGCTTCAGCACCATCAAGGCTGCCGTCATCCTTCCCTTCCTGGACGGGGTATCAAAGAGCGAGTCTTCCCGTATGGTGGAATACTACGAAGGCCTACTGATGGCCGTAGACAGCTTGAAACGTACTGGCACTTCCATTGACTTGTACACTTACAATTCAGGTCCCGAAAGTGCCTCGCTGAACTCCATCCTGGGCAAAAGCGAGATGAAGGACATGGACATCATCTTCGGGCCTCTGTACCAACAGCACATCAAACCGCTGGCCGAGTTTGCCAAGAAACAAGACACACGCCTGGTGATACCATTCACATCGAAAGACAACACGGTATTCCAGAATCCGGCGGTCTATCAGATAAATACCCCCCAATCCTATCTGTACTCCGAGGTGTACGACCACTTTGTGCGCCAGTTCCCCAATGCCAACGTCATCTTCATTGAAGCCAGCCAGGGCACCAAGGACAAGGCAGAATTCATCAAGGGACTGAAAGACGAACTGCGCAACCGTTCCATCCCGATGAAGAGCCTGAAAGAGGATGTCACCGTAGAATCCCTGAAAACAGTATTACGCACGGACCGTGAGAATATCTTTATCCCCACATCCGGCAGTAACCTGACATTGATTAAGATACTTCCCCAATTGACCTTATTGGTGCGCGAACAACCCGAAAGCCGTATCCATCTGTTCGGCTATCCGGAATGGCAGACCTACACCAAAGACCACTTGGAAGCCTTCTTTGAACTGGACACCTATTTCTATTCCTCTTTTTATACCAACAATTTGCTGCCTGCCGCCATCAACTTTACCAAAAACTACCGCAGATGGTATGGCAAGGAGATGGACGAGCGCTATCCCAAATTCGGAATGTTGGGCTTCGATACCGGCTATTTCTTCCTGAAAGGACTTGCGCGCTATGGCTCTTCCTTCGAGAAGAACATGCAGGGACTGGACCTGGTGCCCATCCAGACCGGCTTCAAGTTCCAACGGGTAAACAACTGGGGAGGCTTCATCAACAAGAAGGTGTTCTTCGTGCACTTCACCAAGAACTTTGAGCTGGTGAAGTTGGACTTTGATTAGGGATTAATCATCTGATAATCCACTATATAACTATTAATTCGTAGCTTGTAACTCGTAACTTATAACTTATAGCATGAACCTGAGAACAATCATCATATTCGCCCTGCTGGTGTGTGCATGTATATTGCCCCTGCATGCGCAGGTGGGCGAGCAACGCCACAACTTCGCTGTGGGCGTCAATGGAGGCATCAATCTGAATAGCGTAAGCTTCTCTCCCTCTGTCAAGCAGAAGAATCTGATGGGCATCAACGGTGGTGTGACAGCCCGATACATTTCCGAGAAATATTTCAGTATGATTTGCGGTGCACAAATCGAGCTGAACTTCTCACAGCACGGTTGGGACGAGTATTACGAGGACTATCCCACACTGAGCTACACCCGCACCATGAACTATGTGGAAATACCGTTCCTGGCACATCTGGCATTCGGCAAGGACCGCGGTCTGCAATTCTTCATCCATGCCGGTCCGCAGATAGGTTTCCTGCTTGGCGACAGCGAAAAGATAGACGGCGACTGGGACGGCACTGTAGCAGAATCCTACACCAACATCACCGTGGAACAGCACGGCAAGGCCATAGACAACAAATTCGACTACGGCATTGCAGGCGGAGCAGGCATAGAGCTGCGCACCAAGGCAGGCAATTTCATCGTAGAAGGAAGATACTACTATGCTTTGTCCGATTTCTATGGCAGCACCAAGAAGGACTTTTTCTCACGCTCCGCACACGGAGTCATTACGGCCAAGATAACTTATCTCTTCGACTTGAAGAAGTAATGCTTATAGGAAACACCCGTTTCCACACGTAGGGACGACAATTTCCTCTAATGGGAACAGTATAATGGAACGACTGTAACCTCAAGCGGAAACGATAAAAAAGCAGACCACGTATTCCGAATGAAATACGTGGTCTGCTTTTTGTTATTATCAAGTAGATAAACCTTCTTATCTTCTTAAACGGTCTGCCGCCTTCACCATCACCTCATCTTTGTAGATGGCACGGAAGGCCAGATAGTTGAGGATGATGGCTACCACCGGAAGGCAAAGCGCCCATCCCAACTGGAAAGTCATTGCATCCAAATCACCCTTCAAAATAAACATAAATACACAGAAGGCTATGTAGTAGCCTATCAGCAGAATGCTGCTGAAAATCGTCATGCGTATTTGCAACATACGGTTACGGAAAAGGAATATCGTACAGAAGGCAACAAGTGCACTGAGCAACAATATCCCGAACAAGCCCCAAGTAGACTGAAATCCTCCGTCGGCCAAAGCCACTCCCAGAGGTTTGAAAACATGCGCTGTCACTCCGTCCGCTCCGATGAACTGTCCTACAGGCATGCAAATTGCCACAACCAACAGGATAGTTACCAACAACAAATAAACAGATTGAATACGTTGTATCATTACTGTAATTTTTCTTTTTCCTTAGCCGGGTTACGATAGTAAATCTTACCCTCCACATATTCTTGCGTTGCAATCAATGTCGGCTTCGGCAGTTTTTCGTAATAGCGGGAAATCTCAATCTGTTCCCGGTTTTCGAACACTTCTTCCAAATTATCATTGTAAGAGGCAAACTCAGCAAGCTTTTTGGAAAGGTCATTCTTGATTTCCACACTAATCTGGTTGGCACGCTTTCCGATAATCGCTACGCTTTCGTATACATTACCAGTATCCTCACACAACTCCATCATATCACGGGTCACCGTAGTAGTAGGAGCATTTGTCTTTCTGTAATCCATAAATTTATCTATTGATTATTATATTATTGCTCTTCACTTCCTTCTCCCAGCATTTTCTGCGCTTCTTTAAATATTCGGTCGACTTCCTTCATATACTTACTTTCGGGGAACTCATTTTTAAAGGCATAACATTCATCCACAGCTTCGCGGTAACGTTCTGCCCTTTTGTCCTCCACAAAATCATTGGGGTCTTGCTCGTTTCATATCCGCTTTGTGCACGGTTTAACGAACCTACAGAATTAGTATACCCCAAACAGCGGCCAAAATCAATCCAAACCGGTGTTTTTCCTGTAACAATGCGGGGATTCTGTTTCTGGCAGGGTGCAGGGGGTTACTGCCAGAAGCGCGTATATTCGATAGAATGCAACAAATTTCCATATAATGTGCAATAAGCGGCCGAAAGACAGAAAGCTTGATGAAGGACGGATTTTCAACACAGATCCACATTCGTCAAAATGATATTGGGCAATTTGGCAAAAGCGGACAGGATGCAGTTCAAAAAATTGTCATATTTCCGACTTGTATTCTACAAATTGTACGCAGGAAATCAAAAAAGGTCGAACCAAAAAGTGGAAAACCTTGTGGAAAGTGTGGAATTCCACAGGTAAAACAGGCTTTAAAGCTGGACTTTTGAACTTTCTCCACAGGGTTTTCAACATGTGGAAAAATAATCGCTCTTCTACGGATTGTATACCGCGTTTTTGTGGAAAACTTTTTTCTCCGGCAAAACAGAGGGATATCTACCCAGCAGCCGGGTAAAGCTGATGCAGGGCGGCAGAACATTTCTGCAAAAAAGCGGAAACGGTCTCCGGCACCACGAACAGAAAAACTTTTGCAGGACGCGGATAAAAAACGGTAATTTGCTGGCAAACAAGGTCGGCTTATGCTATACTTCAAGATGAGTTATCATCTTCAGATTATACCGGTGCGCGGCCCAGAGTGCGGCGCGCCTTTTGGAGGGTGTGCACAGCACCTTCCGGTGATACAACGGAAGGAGAAAATCATCATGGAAGAAAAGAACCAGCCGCGCCGTCCGCGCCGCAGCCCGGAAGAGCCGCTGCAGAAGAACGAGAGCCTTGTTTATGGCAAAAATCCGGTGACCGAACTGCTGAAAAGCGGTTCCGGCGTGGACACCGTGCTCATTGCTGAGGGCATGGCTCCGGCCGTGGCGGCTTACTATACCGCATTGGCAAAGGAAGCGGGTGCCACGGTGAAGAGGGTGCACCCCAACAAGCTGCGCCTGATGACCGGCACCGAGAGCCATCAGGGTGTGGCGGCATTTGCCAGCGAGATCGAATACGTGACGGTAGACGACCTGATGGCAGCAGCCAAGGACAAGGGCGAGGCACCTTTTCTGGTGCTGAGCGATGGCATTGAAGACCCGCACAATCTGGGTGCCGTGATGCGCAGTGCTCTGCTGTGCGGTGCGCATGGCATCGTGATTCCAAAGCGCGGCGGCGCATCGGTGACGCCCACCGTTATCAAGTCCAGCGCAGGTGCCGCAGAACGCCTGCCGGTGGCTCGTGTGGCCAACATCGGCGAGACCATCCGCCGCCTGAAGGAGCAGGGTGTGTTCGTCTACTGCGCCGATATGGACGGCGTGTCTCTGCGCAGGAACAACCTGACCGGCCCCATTGCACTGGTGCTGGGCAGCGAGGGCAGCGGTGTTTCGCAGCTGGTGAAAAAGCTGTGCGACGGCGTGGTGCGGCTGGATATGGCAGCACCGGGCACCGGTGTGGACAGCTACAACGTGTCGGTGGCTGCGGGCATTATTCTGTACGAGATCCAGTCCCAACGCGCAGCACAGCAGGCATGATCCGGCATTCGGGCCGGAACCTCAATTTGAATTACAGGAGGGACAAGAATGCCGAAAGATAAAAATAATGGCCGGGAAATGACCCCGGATGAAAAGTTCCGCTCCTTTTTCAGCACCACGGCGGTGGATATCCCGGAGGAGATGACCCGGAGGGACGAAAACCAGCCGGAGGAAAAGCCGCAGAAACGGTTTGGCCTGTTTGGCCGTGGTAAGGAAAAGCAGGAGACTGACGAAGCTGCAGCAGAGCAGCCGCAGGAAATGCCCACCGGTGAGGTGCGGCTGGGTGAGGATGCGCAGCCGGAACCGGAAGCGGATCTGGAACTGATGCTGAAGCCGGAGGCAGACCCGGAACAGGAACTGGCCCCGTGGCCTTTTCTGGAAAAGGAAGCAGAGGATACACAGCCGGAAGCACCCGCCAAAAAGCCGGAGGAAAAATCTGCACCGCAAACGGCGGAACCCCCGGCGGCAGTGAAGCCGGAAACACCCCGGCAGAGCGCTGTCCCGGCGGCAAGACCCGCAGAGCAGCACAGCACGGCAAAGCCTCTCCGGCACCCCAAGAATGCGCCGGAGGTGCTGCTGCCGCAGGAAGAGCAGGAGCAGCAGGAGATGGCACAGCTCAAGGCGATGATCAACGGCCTGAGCGACCAGAAGCCGGAAAAGCCTGCACCGAGAGCCGAAGCAGCCCCAGCAGCAGAAACTGAACCGGCTGAAAGCAAAAAGAAACCGTCCGGTGCACCGCTGCCCGCGGCTGTGTTTGCAGCGGTAAAGGAGACGGCACCGGAGCTGCAGCCGGAACCTGTGCCGCAGCCGGAAAAAACGGAGCAGCCGGAAAAGCAGCCGGTGGCCGATTTCTTTGGCAAGGCGCAGAGCGAGGACGCACCGCAGGCGCCTTTGGCCCCGGCAGAGGAGCCTGCCGCAAAAGAGGACACCATGAGCCTGCCGCTGCTGCCGCTGAACGGTGAAGAGCCGCAGCAGGCACCGGAGAAGGCACCCGCTGCGCCACAGCCGGAACTGAAAGCTGAGGCGGAGGACGCGGTGTCTCCGGAGGAACATGCTGAAACGGAGCTGACCGAGCCGGAGGCTACGGCGGATAAGCTGCACCGTATGAGTGCAGAGCTGACGCTGCGCTGCGTGCTGGGCGGCATTCTGGCTGTGGTGCTGCTGCATTTTGGTTTGGTGTCGGATGGGCTGCTGCCCGCCATGGCGGCGCTGGACCCGGATGCTGCCCCGGCGGCATTCTATGGTGCAAACCTGCTGCTGCTGGCAGCAAGCCTGTGCGTGGGCTTCCCGGTGCTGCGCGACGGCCTGAACGGCCTGCGCGGACGGTCTTCTTCCGAGACGATGCCGGCGCTGGCCGCAGTAGCAGCGCTGGTGCAGGCGGTCACAGCCATGCTGAACGCAAATGTTTACCGCGGCACCACCGGCATCTCGCTGCTCAGCGGCATGGCCGCGCTGGGGCTGTTCCTTGCGCTGCTGGGCAGCCGGGTGATGCTGGCTGCTGTCAAGGGCGGCTATGAGCTGGTGACCAATGGTGTGGAGTTCGAGGGCGCCTACCGCGCCAAGGACAAAGACCTGCTGCGTGCCCTTGCACGGGATCTGGAACAGAAGGACCCCTGGGTGCTGCTGAGCCGCCCGATGAAGGAAGCTGACGGCTTTGTGGAGCAGAGCTTGAGCGAGCGCGCAAGCGAGCGCCGTGCACGCAAAGTTTCGTACATCCTGCTGGGCGTTGCCCTGCTCAGCGGCGTGCTGTTCCTGCTGGCAGGTGCCGGCTGGAACAAAGCTGCGGCTGCCATGGCAGCTGTGCTGTGCATGGGCGCACCGCTTTCTTCTACCCTGATCGCGGGCGTTGCCTCGCTACGGCTGCAGCGTGCGGCTGCGGCTGTGGGCGCAGTCGTGCCCGGTTGGCAGGCCATTGAGCAGCTGGGCGGCATTGATACGCTGCAGATCGATGCAGACGACCTGTTCACCGCCGACAGCGCACAGCTGGAGGATATCCGCATCTTCAAGGGCGGCCGCATCGACCGCGCCATCCTGTACGCGGCCAGCGTGCTGAACGAGAGCCACGGTACCCTGAAGGGGCTGTTCCGCCAGATCGTTGAGGAACGCACAGACATCTTGTTCCCGGTCAAGGATCTGGAGCAGCACCATGGGCTGGGCTTTTCCGCCTGGTGCGATAACAACCGCATCCTCATTGGTACCCGCCGCTATCTGGAGCAGGAGGGCGTGCCACTGCCGGACGAGGAATACGAGATGCAGCACTCGAAGAACGGCGAGCTGCAAATTTTGTATCTGGCTGTGTCCGGCAACCTGCACGCTATGTTCGTGCTGAAATATGTGGGCGGGCGCAATGTGGCCCGCGGCCTTGCCGTGCTGCAAAAGGAGAACATCCGCCTGCTGGTCACATGCCAGGACCCCAGTCTGACTGCACACCACATTACCGAAGCATACCGCCTGCCGGAAGGCATGATCACCGTGCTGGATCAGGAGCAGTGCAACGCCATCAAGGCCGCACCGGAAGACCCGGAGGACACCTGCTGCATGATCCATCTCAAGGCGTTTGCCAGCCTGACCGGCGGCCTTCAGGCTGCGGATCAGGCCCAGAACGCCGAGAGCAGCGCCACCACGGTACAGATGGTCTCGGTGCTGTTCTCCATTATCATTGCAGCGCTGCTCACCAGTGCAGGCAGCATCTGGGAGCTTTCGGTGGCAACGGTGCTGATGTATCAGGCAGCGTGGAGCGCCCTGAGTATTGCTGTGTGTGCACTGAAACAGCATAACTGAGAAATGTTCTCAGAATAAATAGGAATTATTCTTGATTTCCATCAAATAATATGGTATACTCTGTTCAGAACCTGAGCCGCAGGCGAAAAAATTACCGCCGGGCTGAATGATAGAGCCGGGATCGGTCGATCCTGACAGAAGAGCCGTTTTTGAAAGGAGAGCATCATGGAACTGAAGGGTACCAAAACCGAGAAAAATCTGATGGAAGCGTTTGCAGGCGAGAGCCAGGCACGCAACAAGTACACCTTCTTTGCCAGCATGGCAAAAAAAGAAGGCTACGAGCAGCTGGCCGCGATCTTTGAGGAGACCGCCGGCAATGAGAAGGAGCACGCAAAGATCTGGTTCAAGCTGCTGTGCGGCGGTGCGATCCCCGATACCCTGACTTGTCTGGACATGGCAGCAGGCGGTGAGCACGACGAGTGGACCGAGATGTACCCCCGCATGGCCAAGGAGGCCAAAGAAGAGGGCTTCCCTCAGATCGCAGCACTGTTCACCATGGTGGCACAGATCGAGAAGGAGCACGAGGAGCGCTACCGTGCGCTGGCCGAAAACCTGAAAAACAACAAGGTCTTTGCCCGCGAGGAGCAGCAGGTATGGCAGTGCCGGAACTGCGGCTACACCTATATCGGCAAGTCCGCACCGCTCAAGTGCCCGGTGTGCGCACATCCGCAGAGCTACTTTGAGCTGAAAAAGATCAACTACTAAGCTGAAAATTCAAAAGCAGAACAGCGCCGCCGCATCCGGTTTGCCGGGTGCGGCGGCGTTTTGTACAAAATTGAAAAGCGGATTTTATTATTCTCCACAAAATAAGGCTCAGCTGCCCGGCAGAATGGGCAAAAAACTTGACCCGGTTTTGCACTGCGTGTAAAATAATACGGAGACAGGAATATTTAAAGGATCTTGCAGCAAAGCAGGCGGGGAGGGCAAAGCCCATGAAGCAGGGGTTCAAAGCGTGTGTTTGTGCAGTGGTGCTGTGCGCAGAACTGTTTGCAGCCGGGGCGTTGTCGGCCTATGCTGCGCAGGAGCAGCCGCTGCCGGACAGCGGCATGACATTGGACACTGCCGAACTGACGCTGGATATCACCGAAGGAGACCCGGCCCCGGTGGCCTACCTGAATGTGCAGGCACCCAACGACTACTTCTTTCTGATCTGGACTTCCAGTGATCCGGCAGTGGCATCGGTGGACGGCACCGGCAAGGTGACCGGCCATGCCGAGGGCACTGCGGCCGTCACGGCCCGCAATGAGCGCGGCGAAAAGACCACCTGTACCATCACGGTGCGCAAAAGCACAGCCAGCCGCCTGGTGCTGAGCACCAGCGATCTGACGCTTACCATTACAGAGCAGGAGCCTGCCCCGACGAAACAGCTGAAGCTGGAACAGAACAAAGGCGGGTTCACCTATGTGCGGCAGTGGGTCAGCAGCAATCCGGCGGTGGCATCGGTAAGCACAAACGGTACCGTAAAGGCGCAGGGGTCCGGCAAGGCCGTCATCAGCGCACTGACCACAGCCGGGCAGGTGCTGCGCTGCACGGTAACGGTCACATCGGAGATCGGACGGGTGCAGATGAGCAAAAACGCCATGCTGCTGCAGGCAGTGGGAGCCAGTCAGAAGCTGACAGCGCAGGCTGCAGGCACCCAAAACGGAACGATGACATGGTTCAGCAGCAATCCGGGCGTGGCAACTGTAAGTGCGGATGGCATGGTAACGGCGGTGGGCGACGGTGAAACGATGATCCTTGCCGTTACACCGGAGGGTCGTGCCGATGCCTGCTATGTGGCCGTGGGAGCGGCGGCGTGGCGGTTCCGCTCGGAGGACGAACTTACCGAAACGCTGACCCTGACCGGCCAGCTGCCCTATTCGGATGGAAAGTAAAAAGAAAAATGGGAGCGTTCTGTGCAGCAGGATGCTCCCATTTTTTCAAAACCCGCTGGGCAGAAAGATCATCGTTCCCCGGGCAGACCACGCCATCCGCTGGGCCATGCAGCCGGGCGCACCGGCCAGCAGAAACAGGGCCAGTGCGGCGAGCAGCAGCACCCATCCAAGGCCGCTGTGCGGCCTGCCGGAAAAAGGATCCCCTTTTTTGCGTCTCATCCAGCTGCCCCCTTTTTGCTGTGCTGGGCCATCCTATGCGCCGCAGGCACCGATTGTGCAACCGGCACGGCTGTGGTACAATAAAATATCGAAATCTACTGTGCAGGGAGAACGATTTTATGCTGACCATCACACTGCTGGGCACTGCGGCTACCATGCCACTGCCGGACCGGGCACTCTCGGCGGCGTTTGCTGCCTGCGGCGGCCACGGCCTGCTGTGGGACTGCGGCGAGGGCACGCAGGCGGCAGCGCGCCGTGCGGGCGTGAACCTGATGCGGGCAGATGCCATCTGCCTGACCCACTACCATGGCGACCACATCTTTGGTCTGCCGGGCCTTTTGCAGACTCTGGGGGCGCAGGGCCGCACAAGGCCGCTTGCGCTGCTGGGTCCGGAGGGCCTGCCGGATATCTGGGCGGCGGTGCGGGCACTGACCGGCCCGCTGCCCTATCCGGTGAAGCCGCAGGTGCTTATGCCGGGCCAGCCGCTGGCGCTGGATGCGCTGAGCGAGGGCTGGCCTGCCGGTGCGCGGCTGGTGCCGTTTGCCACAAAGCACCGGGTAAAAAGCCTTGGCTACCGGCTGGAGCTGCCCCGTGCTGGCAAATTTTCGCCGGAGCAGGCCCAGGCGCTGGGGGTGCCGGTGCAGCAATGGAAGCTGCTGCAGAAAGGGCAGAGCGTTGCCGTGGAGGGCAGAACGGTGCAGCCTGCGCAGGTGCTGGGCGCCCCGCGCAAGGGGTTGAGCGTGGTATTTTCCGGCGATACGGCCCCCTGCCCGTATTATTTGCAGGCGGCGCATGACGCAGACCTGCTGATATGCGATGCCACCTATGCCCTTCCGGAGCAGGAAGACCAGTCCCGTCAGTGGGGGCACAGCACCTTTGGGCAGAGCGCATCCCTTGCCGCGCAGGCGAGAGCAAAGCGGCTTTGGCTGACCCATTATTCCCCCATGATCACCGACCCGGAGGAATATGCCGCGCAGGCACAGAGCATCTTCCCGGCGGCGGAGTGCGGCTTTGACGGCAAAAGCATCACCCTGCAGTACGAGGAGGCACAGCCATGACCATCCGGATGGACGAGGGTGCGGCAGAGCTGCTGGACACCCTGCACAGGGCGGGCTATGCAGCCTACGTGGTGGGCGGCTGCGTGCGGGACAGTCTGCTGGGCCTTACACCGCACGACTGGGACCTGTGCACCAGTGCTCTGCCGCAGCAGGTGATGGAGCTGTTCGGCGCGCAGCGGTGCATCCCCACCGGCCTGCAGCACGGCACGGTAACGGTGAAGCAGAGCGGTGCCCTTTACGAGATCACCACCTTCCGTACAGAAGGCACCTACACAGATGGCCGCCACCCGGACGAGGTGCACTTTGTGCCGGATGTGCGGGAGGATCTGGCCCGGCGGGATTTTACCATCAACGCTATGGCCTACAATGAAAAAGAGGGCCTTGTGGACCCCTTTGGCGGGCAGGCCGACCTGCAAAGCGGCATCGTACGGGCGGTGGGTGTGCCCCGCCAGCGGTTCACCGAGGACGCGCTGCGCATCCTGCGGCTGTACCGCTTCGCAGCCCGGTTTGGCTTTGCCATCGACCCGCCCACGGCGCAGGCGGCACAGGAGCTGTGCGCCCATCTGGACTGTGTATCGGTGGAGCGCATCGAGGAAGAGCTTGCAAAGCTGCTGAGCGCACCCGCCCCTGCGGCATATCTTGACGAAAAAATACTCGGTGTTGTTTTGCCCGAGCTTTCACCGGAGGCACTGGCGGCGGCAAAGCCGGTGGTGGATGCCTGCCCGGCGGGTGCGGAAAACCTGCCCATCCGGCTGGCGGCGCTGCTGCTGAGCCTTGGCGAGGATGGCATCCGCCGCACCCTCAAGCGCCTGCGCTGCTCCAACGCCTTGATTGAAGAGGCGGCGGTGTTGGTGCGGGAAGCCAGAGGGTGTGACGGTAGCTTTCTCTTCGGACACGAGTTCGAGTTGCGGCACCCAGCGGATGCTTCGTGCTTTGAGCAGCACTCGCATCCTGCTGGCCGCTGCCCCAACAGCAACTCCTTGTTTCCGCCGCAGGCGGCAGTCGTTGCCGTTGCAGGCCATTCCATCGCCCGCCCTATTGCCTTCGGCAACAGGGTCCCACCCCAGCGGACGGTCCTCAGAGAAACTACCGTCACACCCGGCTTTACCATCTACGCCCGCCGACTACTGGGCAAATATAACTTGTGTACCGTGCAGCGCATTGCTGCACTGGGCACAGCCCTGCAGCCGGAACGGGCGGCTGATTTTGCTGCACTTTCCGAATTGGCCGAACAATTGGACGCGGACGGCGTATGCTGCCGCGTCAGCCAGCTGGCTGTGAATGGCCGCGACCTGATGGCGGCAGGCGTCCCGGCGGGGCCGGGCATCCGCAAAGTGCTGGAAGCGCTGCTGGACGGTGTGATCCGGGAAGAATATCCCAACGAGCGGCAAGCCCTGCTGGCCGCAGTGCAGCAGCTCGCTGCGTCTTGACAAGCTCTTTTTTCAGAGTTACTATTATACTACTGTTTTAGTGTGTTGAATGCACCAAAGGAGAACTTATGACCACACAGACCCCTGATTCAAAGCCGCGTGCCCTCATTGCCATGAGCGGCGGCGTGGACAGCTCGGTGGCGGCATGGCTCATGCAGCAGGCAGGCTATGACTGCACCGGCATCACCATGCGGCTCACCCGCAACGAAACGCTGGGACAGTCCGGCTTTCACACCTGCTGCTCGGAAAAGGACATCGAGGACGCGGCAGAGGTGGCGTATGCCATGGATATCCCGTACGAGGTGCTGGATTTCACGGCCGACTTCCGGGAACAGATCATTGAAAAATTCGTCCGCGTGTATGAGGCGGGCGGCACGCCGAACCCCTGCATCGACTGCAATAAATATATGAAGTTCCGCCATCTGCTGGACTGGGCCCGGGCACACGGCATGGAGTATGTGGTCACGGGCCACTATGCCCGGGTGGAGCAGGACGAGGCCACCGGCCGTTTCCTGCTCAAAAAGGGGCTGGACGAGGGCAAGGACCAGAGCTACGTGCTCTACAACCTCACTCAGGAGCAGCTGGCGCATATCCGTCTGCCGCTGGGCGGCCTGCACAAGACTGAGGTGCGCGAGATCGCGGAGCAGCACAAATTTGTCAATGCCCGCAAGCACGACAGTCAGGACATCTGCTTCGTGCCGGATGGCGACTATGCCCGCTTTATGGAGGACTTCACCGGCAAACACTACCCGGCAGGTGATTTTCTGGATGAGAGCGGCAGGGTGGTGGGCACCCACAACGGCGCGGTGCGGTACACCATCGGCCAGCGCAAGGGGCTGGGCCTTGCCATGGGGGCACCTGTGTACGTCTGCGGCAAGGACATGCAGGCAAACACCGTCACGGTAGGGCCGGAGGAGATGCTGTTCGACCGCATCGTGTATGCGGACGAGGTGAACTGGATCGCCATTCCGGAGCTGACCGGGCCGCTGCGGGTCACAGCCCGCACCCGGTACCATCAGGTGGAGCAGGCCGCCACCGTCTACCCGGCGGAGTGCGGCTTCCGGCTGGAATTTGACCAGCCCCAGCGCGCCCCTACGCCCGGTCAGGCCGTGGTGCTGTATCAGGGCGACACCGTGCTGGGCGGCGGCACCATTACGAGAGTGGAAAAGTAACAAGGAGAACAAAATGCAAAATCAGTATTCCCGCACGCAGTTGCTGCTGGGCGCGGAAGCTATGGAAAAACTGCACAATTCCCGCGTGGCGGTGTTCGGCATCGGCGGCGTGGGCGGCTACACGGTGGAAGCGCTGGCGCGCAGCGGCGTGGGGGCACTGGATCTGATCGATGATGATAAGGTCTGCCTGACCAACCTCAACCGCCAGATCATCGCCACCCGCAGTACGGTAGGGCAATATAAAGTAGATGTGGCTGCACAGCGCATCCACGACATTGACCCGGACATCAGGGTGACCACCCACCGGTGCTTCTTTGGCCCGGAAACACAGGACCAGTTCGACTTTACCCAGTACGACTATGTGGTGGATGCCATTGACACCGTTACCGGCAAGCTGGCGCTGGTGATGAAGTGCAAGGAGGCAGGCACCCCCATCATCTGCTCCATGGGCGCAGGCAACAAGATGGACCCGACCCGCTTTGAAGTGACCGATATCTACAAGACCTCGGTCTGCCCGCTGGCCAAGGTGATGCGCACCGAGTGCCGCAAGCGCAGGATCAAGCACCTGAAGGTGGTCTACTCCAAGGAGCCTGCCATGACCCCCATCGAGGATGACGCCATCAGCTGCAAGTATCACTGCATCTGCCCTCCGGGCACCCAGCGCAAGTGCACCCAGCGCCGTTCGGTGCCGGGTTCCAATGCCTTTGTACCCTCGGTGGCTGGCCTGATCATCGGCGGCGAGGTGGTAAAAGACCTTGTGGGCTTTGTACCAATGAAGGGGTAAAACAAAAGGCAGACTCCTGCTGTGTGGGACGATTTTGAATGCGCTCCGCGTTGCTTTGCGCATAAGCTAAGGAAATTATATTTTTGATTTTGGGGTCCAGAAACGCCTGCGGGTGTTTCTGGACCCCATTTTCATGGGCGGGGGTCGTGGAGGAAAGGCTTGTGCTTGCGGGCAGAACCCTCTCGGTCACGCCTGCGGCGTGCCAGCTCCTGAGAGGGTTCAGCCCGCTGAAAACAAGCAGAACGTTAACTCCGCCGCGCGAATGTTTCCACAGGAAACCAGCGCGGCAGCTTCCGCTTTCGGTTATGACTCCTCCCGTGAAAAGGCAATTCTGGAAAATCCGCAGATTTTCCAGAATTGCGAAATAAAATAATAATTCCGCTGAAAATGGTCAGAGCATCAGCGGAGACCATTTAAGATCGCGCTTTTTACGCGCTGCAGCGCTCTATAATATAAATTTGCAATCAATTTGCAATTTGGTATTGCAATTGGAGAGAATATCGTGTATAATCATCCCTGTTCAAAATGCAACCAATTTGCAATTTACTAAAATGAAGCGACGAACGGTCGTTTTTAGGAGTGTATATGGAACTGTTTCTGGATGTTCTGGGCGAATCTCTGGTGGATACCGCCAAGATGCTGCCCTTCCTGTTTCTGGCTTATCTTCTGATCGAGTATATCGAGACCCGCCACGGTGAGCGCATTGAAGCACTGCTGGCAGGCGGCGGGCGCTGGGGCGCGATTCCGGGCGCGGTGCTGGGCTGTGTGCCGCAGTGTGGCTTTTCGGCCATTGCGTCCAACTTCTACTCCTCCCGCGTCATCACGCTGGGCACCCTGATGGCCGTCTACCTTGCCACCAGCGACGAAGCCATCCCGCTGCTGGTATCCATGCCGGCCTACTGGGATAAGCTGGCTGTGCTCATGGTCATCAAGGTGGTATACGCCATTGTGGTGGGCTTTGTGCTGGATTTTGTGCTGCGCGGCGTGCTGCCCAAATCGCTGCGCGGCGGCTACACCGGCCATGCCGACGAGGTGGACTGTCACGAGGAGCACAACGACGAAGAGGGCAAGCCCGCCCCCATCTGGAAAGCGGCCCTGCGCCACACGCTGGAGATTTTTGTGTTCATTTTGGCGTTCAGTCTGGTGTTCGGCCTGATCGTGGAAGGCGTGGGCGAAGATGTGTTTGCAGACCTTCTGGGCAGCATGGGCTTCTTCCAGCCGGTAGTGGCTGCGCTGGTGGGCCTGATCCCCAACTGCGCCGCCAGCGTGCTGCTGACCCAGCTGTATGTGGAAGGTGCTCTGCGCTTTTCCAGTCTGGTAGCGGGCCTTTGCACCGGTGCAGGCGTGGGCCTTGCGGTGCTGTGGCGCACCAATCCTTCGTGGAAGCAGAACCTGTTCATCACCGGCCTGACATGGGGTGCAGGCGCATTCCTCGGCGTGGCAATGCAGGTGGTCGTGGCCGTGTTTGCGTGATCCCGAGAAGAAGCTGCAAAGAAAACGGCATCGTGAAACAAAATAAGGCTATTGCATGGAATTCTGTGCAGTAGCCTTATTTTTATGCCCAAATGCACCCCAATTTTAAAAAAGTATGGTATACTGGTACAAAACTCAGTTCCATAGGGGAGAATAGAATGCAATATAAGATTCTGGCAAGCGATTACGACAACACACTGGTGCCCTTTGGCGAGGGCAAGCCGCGTCAGAAGGTGGTAAAAGCCATCAAAAAGCTGCAGGCCGCAGGCGGCAGATTTGTGCTCAGCACCGGACGTGCGTATCCGTGCGTCAACCTCAAAGGCCAGCTGGGCGGCATCCGGTTCGATTATGCCATCACCTGCAACGGTGCCTGTGTGGTGGACCGCGAGGGCCGCATCGTGGCCGAGCACCCGCTCACCGCTGAGGAAATGTACGCACTGGTGGATTTCTGCGAGGATTATAACTATCCGCTGCAGTTCAATTTCAGGGATGCCTGCTACGCCTACTGCGAGTATGAATATCTGCACAGGGGCTATCAGCAGATGAACAGCATCGGGCTGGACTGTGTGGACGGCGAAGATCAGGACCGCCACCTGATCGACATGCCCCACGCCGCTTTTGCGGCAGTGCCGCCGGAGCACGTGGCAGATTTTGCGGCAAAGTACGGCCATCTGGGCCTGCACTGGATGCAGGTAGGCGCGCAGAATGCCGACGGCCTGTGCTACTACGACATCGTGCGCGGTGGAATGGACAAAGGCGTTGGCCTTGCCGACCTGTGCGAAAAGATGGGCCTGACACTGGCCGATGCCGTGGCGGCAGGCGATTCTGCCAACGATGTGGCCATGCTGAAGGCAGCGGGCCTTGGCTGCTGCATGGCAAACGGCACGCCGGACGCAAAGGCTGCCGCCGACCGCATCATTGGCGATGTGCGGGAGGACGGCCTTGCCGACCTGATCGATGAGCTGTGGTTCGACGGCCCCAGAGCAGAGCCGTCCGGCCGCGACCTTGGCTCGCCTTGGGATAAAATTGAAAGTGCAGGCGGACAATGAGCTTTGAACCGGTGTATAACGAACACAGCCGGGCGCTGATCCTTGGCACATGGCCCAGCCCCAAAAGCCGGGAGATGGCCTTTTACTACGGCCACCCGCAGAACCGCTTCTGGCCCGTGCTGGCCGCGCTGACCGGTGAGCCGGTGCCTGCCCGTGAGGACATTGAAGCCAAAAAGCAGATCATCCTGCGCCATGGGCTGGCCCTCTGGGACACGCTGGAACGCTGCACCATCACCGGCGCAGCGGATGCTTCCATCAAGGATGCAGTGCCGAATGATATTGCCGCTCTGCTGGCAAAGGCACCCATCGAAGCAGTATTCTGCAACGGAGCCACCGCATACCGGATCTATACAAAGTATCTGCAGCCGGTGTCCGGCATTGCAGCGGTAAAGCTGCCCAGCACCAGCCCGGCAAACGCTGCCTGCCGCCCGGAAAAGCTGCGCGAAATCTGGGGCGCGGCTCTCTTGCCGTGGATCAACAAATGATGGCCAGGTTGTAAATTATCCGTGAAAGCCTTGCGTTTTTCGCGGGGTGCGGTATTATGGATGACATAAGGGGCAATGCCCCGGACAAGGAGAAGAAACATGAGCAAAATCATCCGCACCAGAAAGCCCAGCGTTCTGCCATTTTATGCAATGGCACTGGTCTTTTTGGTATTGTGCGCGGTACTGCCGGTGTATAAGCTGTGGGCGCTGCTGGCGGCGCTGGGCGGTGCATTTGTGGCCTTTGGTGCGGCACAGAAGGTCTGCCCGCCCCGGGTGGTGGAGCACGAAGTGCCTTTCCACACCGGTGTGGAGGATGTGGACGCGATGCTGACCGACATTCAGCAGAAACTGGATACCCTGCACACCCTCAACGAGCAGCTGCCGGACCCGCAGCTCTCTGCCGCCATGACCCGCATGGAAAAGGCGGGCCGCTCCATTGTGGAAGCGGTGGAAGCAAACCCGGAAAAGGCAAAGCAGGTGCGCAGGTTCGCAAACTATTACCTGCCGGATGCGGTGAACGTTCTGCAGCAGTATGCAAAGCTGGCAAAGCAGGGCGTGCGCGGCGAGAATGCCGCAGCCATCCGTACCGAGGTGGAGCACAATGCTGCTTCCATTGCCACGGCGTTTGAAAACCAGCTGGATGCCCTGTACGCCGCCGAGAGCATGGACCTTTCTGCAGATATCACGGTGCTGCAGAACATGCTCAAAGGGCAGGGCCTGAGCTAAGAAAAAAGGTAAACGGTATTTGGAAAGGAAGGAATCTCTTATGGCTGATAATACATTCAACTTTGACCTCGATGCACCCGCAGTACCCACCCTGACGCTGGACCCCACCCCGGCAGAAGAGGAAAAGGCAGCACCCGCCCAGCAGGAAGCTGCCGCACCGGAGCAGCCGCAGGTGAACCTGACCCCGGAAGAACAGGCCATGGTGGATCAGTTTGCTGAAAAGATCGATATTACCAACAGCCAGCAGGTGCTGCAGTACGGCTCCGCCTGTCAGAAGAAGATCGGCGATTTCTCCGAGGCTGCGCTCTCCAAGGTGTCCACCAAGGATCTGGGCGAAGTGGGCGATATGATCACCAGCCTGATCGGTGAGCTGAAGAGCTTTGATGCCGGTGAGGAGGAGAAAAAGGGCATTCTGGGCTTCTTCAAGAAGAAGGGCGACCAGCTGGATGCCATGAAGATGAAGTACAACAAGGCCGAGACCAACGTGGAAAAGATCCAGTCCATGCTGGAGGGCCATCAGGTGCAGCTGCTCAAGGACATCGCCATGCTGGATAAGATGTATGATCTGAACATGGCCTACTTCAAGGAGCTGAGCATGTATATCCTGGCCGGCAAAAAGAAGCTGGCCGATGTGCGCGCAAACGAGCTGCAGCAGGCCATGGACAAGGCCAAGGCTTCCGGCCTGCCGGAGGATGCACAGGCGGCTCGTGATCTGGCCGACCAGTGCGAACGCTTTGAAAAGAAGCTCTATGATCTGGAGCTCACCCGCAACATCAGCCTGCAGATGGGCCCCCAGATCCGCCTTTTGCAGAACAACAACACCATGATGGCAGAAAAGATCCAGTCCACCATCGTCAACACCATCCCGCTGTGGAAGAACCAGATGGTGCTGGCATTGGGTCTGGCCCACAGCCAGCAGGCCATGCAGGCCGAGCGTGCCGTGACCGACATGACCAACGACCTGCTCAAGAAGAACGCCGAGGCCCTGAAGATGGGTACCATCGAGACCGCAAAGGAGTCTCAGCGCGGTGTGGTGGACATCGAGACCCTGCAGCAGACCAACAAGAGCCTGATCGAGACGCTGGACGAGCTGAACAAGATCCAGAGCGAGGGCCGCGCAAAGCGTGCCGCCGCCGAGCAGGAGCTGACCCGCATCGAGGACGAGCTGAAAACCAAAATGATGGAGATCCGGAGCTGAAATGGCAAACGCTGATTTTTCTCAGAACAACAAACAAACCGCTCCCGGCGGCTTTGACGCGGGCAGCTACCGCGAAAAGGCAAAACCGGAGCAGACCGTAAAGCTGACCCCCCGCCAGCAGAAGCTGGCCGCACTGGAAGCAAAGCTGCCCGCTGCGCTTTCCACCCGGGTGGCGGCGCTGGCTTTGAGCGTAGTGGTGATGCTGGCGGCTTTCTTTGGCTTTGGCAGCGCCAAGCTGCGCGGCAAGTACAACACCGCCCACCAGTGGTTCACCGCAGGGGTCGCCGCCGACAACGGCTATAACCTGAGCGAGGAACTGACCACCCGGGAGAACACGGCCGCAAATATCCTCACCACCGCATCCAATACCCTTGGCGCAGACAGCGCCGAGGTGCTGGCTGCACAGACGGCGCTGAATGATTTCTCCGCTTGTCTGCAGGCGGTGCAGAACGGCGGCAAAAGCCAGTCGCTGACCTCGCTGCCCTATTATCAGGGCAGCACGATGCACGCGCTGTATCAGGCCGATCAGGCACTGGGCACTGCCATCGACCAGCTGTATGCAAAATTACAGGAGCAGGCCGCCGACCCCATGAAGATGGGCGCGGTGCAGGGGCAGTACGGCCAGTTCAACAGTGCAGCCACCATCATCGGCACCTTGCAGTACAATACGGCGGTGTATGAATATCAGAAGGATGTCGGCGGCTTCCCGGCCAGTGTGCTGGGAGCTTTGTCCGGCGTAAAGGAGGTTGAGCCCTTCGCATGAAAAACTTTGCAAAACGCATCAGCGCACTGGTGCTGGCCGTGGTGGTCAGTGCGGC
>ENA-UEQL01000720-UEQL01000720.1-human-gut-metagenome-genome-assembly--contig:-NODE-720-length-23856-cov-7.607343_pt1 | contig 23856 bp, 20 predicted proteins | sample MGYA00242905_ERZ507926 | MGnify/ENA primary metagenome ERZ507926 (study PRJEB26167, sample SAMN06115531) | human gut metagenome | host: Homo sapiens | place: China:Henan | collected 2015-09-09 | study...
TTTGCGATGAATTAAAAATGAGAAGTGATTATGGCATATAGTAAAGCACAGCATTTTGAAGACCGGGACGTGATGGCTGCCCGATATGCCAAAGCGTTGAGTCACCCGGCAAGAATAGCAATTCTTCGGTTGCTCAATAAACAAAGTTCCTGTTATTGCGGCGATCTGGTCAATGATTTGCCTATTGCACAGGCAACAGTATCGCAGCATTTGAAAGAGTTGAAGGATGCGGGGTTGATTGACGGAGAGATAACACCGCCTAAAGTACGTTATTGCATCAATCGCGAGAACTTTGAACAGGCTCGATTGTATTTCAAAGATTTATTTATGTAATTTTTCTATTTATAACCAGTAATCGCATTTCAACGATTAGATTTTTATGCCGCACATCATCGTATATTTACAATATATAATAAACTAAAAACAGGAAAATATGAGTAACAAAAAAACAGTCTGGTCAACAGTGGCGGGTATTCTGTCCTCGGTGTTGGCATTTTTAGGAATTGTAAGTTGTTGCGGCATGCCCATTCTTGCGGGTATTCTTGCAGCATTCGGAATCGGAGCTTCGCAGCTTTCGTTCTTCGCCGAGTATCGGGGTTGGTTTATCGGCTTTGCCATAGTATCACTCTTGTTTGGTTTTTATCAGAGTTATTTCCGGTCGTGTGCCTGTTGCGGAAGTGATTCGGAGGAAGCCAAACGAAAGAATGCGCGTTCCATAGCTATTCAACGTGCATTCCTGTGGATTGGAGCAATGATAGTAGCCGCACTGCTTTTTGTCGGCAGAAGAGGGGAAACAACTTCTTCGGGGTGCTGTCCTGCGCAATCCCAAACGGAAACCGCTCCTTCAGGGTGCTGCGGAAATGGAGAAAACAGCGATAAGGTGGAAGAACCGTCTTCTTGTTGCGGCTCTCCCCAGCCTGCGACGTGCTGCCCTTCGGCAACAAAGCGTAATCCAACCAATAGCTGCTGCGGGAATTAACTTTTGAAAACTACAAAATGATTCAATAACAATTAAAACATTTTATTTATGGAAAAGAAAGAAGAGAAGAAGGGTTTTTGGGCTTCATTGTTCACGCCTAAAACATGCTCCTGTTCTTGCGAGAGCAACATCATCGAGGAACTTGAAGGAGACAAGGAAAAGCAGCCGGAAAAGCCTGCCGAAAACGAGAGTGAAAACAAAAGCGAGGATGGGAACCACGGTTCCTGCTGCGGATAATGACGTGTTATTTTTTTGGAAACAATCATCGTAAATAAACGATAATATGAAATTGGACATTAAAAATAAGATACTCGTTGTCTTGCTGTTCTTTTTGACGTGCGGGTCGCTGAATGCTTTTGCCCAAAGGAAAGCCGCAGTCGGAGGACAGTTCAGTGCTTGGCACAATGGAAAAGAGAACTCAACGACAGTATTCATCACTCCGGATATTGGGTACACGTTGTCATCACGATGGTATTTAGGAACCGGCATCGGTTACGCATTCTGCGATTCGAAGGATACGAAAGTCCATACGGTAACCCTTAATCCGTATGCCCGCTATTTCTATTATACGAGCGGACGGGTGCGTTTGTATGTGGATTCCACTGTCGGTTTCGGCATCAGTAAAAATAAAGGAGAGGATGCCGCTTTTGCATGGCAGGCGGGCTTGAAGCCCGGTGTCATTCTTGGCTTGACAGACCGTTTCAGTCTGGCAGCCGGATTCGGATTCTTAGGGTATCGAAAGTCGGATAACGGGACTTCCGCTCTCGGAGATGAGGGCTGGGGGCTTGATTTTAGTGGCAATAGCCTGAGTTTCGGCTTTTTCTATAGTTTTTAATTCATAAAATCATTCATCATGAACTCTTTAATTGTAACATTGAAATACTTTGTATTCATCACGTTTGAGCTGATCGCGCTGTTCATGCTGATCAGTGCGGCGGTGGAAATCATCCTGATGTACATCCCGCAGGAAAAAATCAAGAAATGGCTTTCGGGACGCGGTATTTTAGGTAATGTGATGGCAGCCGGATTCGGTGCGCTGACACCGTTCTGCGCCTGTTCCACCATACCGATGACCGTCGGGTTTCTCAATGCCGGTGTACCTTTCGGCAGTACGATGTCGTTCCTGATTGCCTCACCGTTGCTCAATCCTATCATCATCGGTATGCTCGGTGCGATGGTCGGTATAAAGGCAATGATAACCTATTTTATCCTTGCGTTTATAGCCTCGGTATTGTTCGGTTTTGTGCTTGAAAAAGCAGGGATGCAGAAGTATGTCAAGAATGTCCGGTTAAAAGGCGGGAACGATGAACCGGGCGAAAATAAACGGGCATGGCCGCTGAAAAGAAAGTTGAAGGAAGCGTTCTCCAGTGCTTGGGGAAGCCTGCGTCCTATCATGGGTTACTTGCTGATTGGTGTCGCAATCGGTGCTAGCATTTATGGATATATGCCACAGGATTTCGTCATGAAAATCGCCGGTCCGGACAATATCTTTGCTATTCCTATCGCTGCCGTACTGGGCATTCCGCTTTACATACGTGCTGAAACGGCTATTCCTATCGGTGTGGCTTTGATGTCTAAGGGTATGAGTATCGGTACGGTCATTGCTCTGATTATCGGCGGAGCCGGTATGGCTATTCCCGAAATGACGATGCTTGCAAGTATTTTCCGCAAGAAATTGGTTGCCGCTATCGTAGCTGTCATCTTTTTGACTGCGGTGATATCGGGTTATCTTTTCAATATTTTGCTATAATTCCGGGTTACTGGAGCTGGCATAATTACGAATTGCAAAGCCTGAACTTGTTTAAGAAGCAACAAGATTCGGGCTTTTTTATAAAATATGTCTGAAATATTTTGTGCGCTGGAAAAATGTTTGTACTTTTGCGAACAACAAATATTGTAAAGTATGAAAAAAAAAGAAAGAATACACCTCCAAGCAAGAAAAACTGGCGCGTTTCGCCAAGGCTTTGGGGCATCCGGCACGTGTTGCCATCATTCAATTTCTTGCCGGACAAGAGTGCTGCTATTTCGGTGATATCCATAAGGAATTGCCCATAGCTAAAGCTACTGTGTCCCAGCATCTGAAAGAATTGAAGGACGCGGGGTTGATACAAGGTAAAATTGAAATCCCGAAAGTGAAGTATTGCATCAACAAGGAAAACTGGTTGTTGGCAAAGGAACTGTTCGGAGAATTTCTCGGTCAATGTATCTGTAAAAAAGAGGATTGCTGTTGATTTGGCCATCTTTTTTATTCTTATGAAAAGATGAACAACGTCACAAACTCATTTGTTTTGGCGGCTTAAGTCTATCTCTTGTTGTAAAGAACTTATTTGCTTAAGGGGGGCATAAATTTATCTCACAGATTCTTCCTCAATAATTGCGTTTAAAAGTTGAATTCGGCCAAGATAAAAGACTAACAACCGTCGAAATACTTTTTCAGTTTTTCGTTTAGCATCCTAAGCGCTTGGCTTATATGATATTTAACGGTATTAGGACTCATATTCATAATAGCCGAAATCTCTTCATAGCTTTTACGCTCAAAACGACTTAATTCAAATACGGACTTTGTCTTGCTGGGAAGTCCCGACATTGCGGCCATTATAGTGTTTTCCAATTCCCTATCAAGCATTCGTCCCAGCGGATTTCCATTCGAATCCACTATCTGATCATATATATGAGATAAAGGCTGACAAGACGTCCTCCTAATATGATTGAGACACCTATTCCTTACAGCCGTCATAAGATATGCCCTTATGGATGAATACACAGAAATACTAGAATGATTTTGCCACAAAGCATAAATCACATCACTTACTATAGACTCGGCTAATACATCATCTTGAAGAAAAGATGCCGCATAATGACACAAAACGGTGTAATGCTGCTCATAAAGTTCCTTATAAGCAGCATCTTCACCATTTTTTAATCTCTGTACTAGAGAATCATTATCCGATGGGCTGAGCATATTAATCGTTTCCTATCATTTCTGACCAGATGTCGTCAACTAGGCCTTCGGGCAGTTGTTTTGAATTGGCCAATTCCCAAAGTGAGGTATTCTTTTCAAGCAGCGCCTGAGTGCCTACGATCCAGCTCTGTATCCACCCGGTCAGAGTACTCCAAGCACCCCATCCTGCATCGGCATTGGATGCCCAATAATCCCAAGCATCATAATCAAAAGCCCTGAACCAAGCACCATCCACACTCTTAAACTGATCGCTTCTCACCTGTATTCTTGTAAGGAAATCGCTCATTTTGTTTACAGACTGAATGTATTTGGCATCGCCTGTTGCAGCAGCGGCTTCACATAGACCCACAAAAGCGAAATTTGTAGTATAAAGCATATCTGCTACCGGATCGCCATTGTCAAAAATCAACGGAGCCTCGGTTATTCCATATGCCTCATTTGATGGAGTCTTGCCAAATGAACTCTTGGATGGATTGCCCAATTCTTCACGGATTCCACCACATTCAACTTGGTTTTTCAATAATTCACCGGCCATATAATCAAGCCATTGTTTATGTTCCGGAGTAGGGCTTACCCTGTACAACCACGCAAGCGGAAGAATCATACGAGCTCTTTCCTGCTGAATGCCATTAGTCCAAGACCAATTATCAGGATATCCTGCTATCATCATACTAACGCCTCTCTCTACTCTTTCAAGCAATTCTTTCTCTCCACTTTGAGCGTAAAGCCATAAATAACAAGCCCATAACCAAGACTCAAAATGAGGATGCAAATTAACGGTAGGTGAATGATAATAATCTTGCCAACCACGACGCTGAATATCAACATCAAGAAGAGAGCCTCCTCTAAACCCATTAGTTCCACTGGTTCTGAAATTTCCGAGAATTCCCTCTATGATTTTCCTGTCATATTTATCTGTGCCTAGATATGCCGTCGCACCCAACGCTCCTAAAAGATAGCGAGCATTATCATCGCCATAATAAGTTCCTTTATGAGTATATGCCCATCCGATTAGGCCATAAGTAGGAGATGCCGGGTCATTTCTTACTCCATCCCTATATTCATTGAACGAATAATTTAACAAATTATCCGAAACTCTTGCATATTCTCTATTACCCAATAATGCAGAAGCGCTGGCAAAGGCATAGGCACTTTCGCCTTGAACGTCAGCCCTCATCCAATATCTATATTTTTGAGAACCATCACTATTTATACTTGACATATGTCCCTCGAGTACTCCCAAAGAGCCATCACCATTGGCAAAACCAGCCGGAACCTCCGGGCCTACCGGCATAGTTCCATCACCCATATATCGTCCTACATATTCGTCTTTCCAAGAGGCATCCACTAAAAAATGTCCATTATAGTACCACTCAATGCCCCTCTTTACACTCTTCGCACGGGCGTTTTTCTTCAAAGGAGCAGTACGGGAATATGCCGGGTTTACAAGCAGATGAAAATCATCAAATTCTACGTCACTACCGCTCACATAGCCATATATATGTTCAAGAAGCGCCTTAATTCTAGCCGACGGCATAAAACGCTGATGTGCAAATTGGCTAATTCGTGTTGTAGCCATCAAAATACCATCCTCGGTAAAAAACAGAACCGGAGAAGAAGGTGTATTCTCAAGTCCATAGAACGCAGTGTCAAAGCCTGCCACCTTAGCTGCGACGAGCAACACCGAATCCGCCTTAACGGGAATACCTTTTATAATGGCGTTATTAAATGACATAAGACTAAGTGCAGGTAAATCCGCACAAAGTGAATCCTTAACCACGATTCGCTCAAGTTTCAGTGTATCTTTCAAGTCACTGGCATACTTCCCATATATGATCGGGCATTCCACGAAAACGCGTAAGGATTTTTCTTTAATCCTTTTCAAATCCTCTTCCGTCAATACATTACCGGAATCGGAAGGCCCCTCATATAAAAGCATAACGCCCGTCTTCTCAGGAGCGGTTTCAATGGCCTCCCTTACGCTTGAACACAATGAGTAAGGGATTCCTCCCTTTTTAATAAGTGAAAGATAATCATTATCCCCTGTACCATATACGGTAACTTGAGGTTCTGTTCTACTGCAAGAGAACAAAAAAGGAACGAAGACAAACAAAAAAAGAAAAAGGTGATTTCGCATAAAACTTCTAATTGAGTACATACTTTAATTCCACCCAGAAAGAAATCGTATTCAATCACCCGACGACTTCGCAAAGTTAAACAAAAATAATTTAATAAAAAAAGTAAAATTTGACTACCCGAAAGCACAATTCCTGTGTCTTATGTGTAATACTTGGAAAAATGATTATTCCTACACCCGACGACAAGAATAGTCAATATCAAAGAAATCAAGCTTATAAGATGCAACAAAATGAAATAGATGCTTTAATAGTCTCCTATCTTATGGGTGAAATCGGCGAAGAAGACCTGGCCACACTTAAAAAATGGGCAGGCGAATCCGAGTCAAACGTTTCATATTTTGACCATATGAAAGAGCTTTGGGTATCCGCCATATCCGAAAAAGAAAAAGACAAATACGACGCACGTCAAGGCTATGACAGATTCAAAGAAAGAGTAAATAATTCTTCGCGAAAAAGCAGGCTTCATAGGAGCAATTATTTCTATCATTTCGTCACTTGCTGCGCAGTGTGTGCAATACTGTTTTTCATAGGGAAAGCCATTTATTCTAACAGTAATAAACCACTCCAGTATTATTATGTCGAAGCGCCACTGGCATCGACTGCATCATTTACCCTCCCCGATGGTTCATCAATACGCCTCAATGCCGGGTCAAGGCTCACATACGATTCGAAATTCGGCAAAAAGGAAAGACTTGTGCACCTAGAAGGAGAAGCATACTTCGACGTTCAACATGACGAGAGAAAGACTTTTATTGTAACGACAGAGAGAATGAGGGTAACTGACCTCGGAACCTCTTTCAATATAAAAGATTATCCGGATGATGAACAGTCAGAAATCGCACTCGTGCAAGGTAAGGTTTCCTTAAGCACCTCAGAAAATGAATGCAGTCTGGAAATGGCACCTGGAGAAATCGCAAGTGTAGAAAACAGTGGAAAAACTACGATAAGGAAGGGCGGGATTGAAAGTGCCATATCGTGGATATCCGGATGCTATTTATTTGAAGACGAGAGTTTGGATTCCATCACAAAAAAGCTTGAAAGGGGTTTTGACGTTAATATCGTAATTAAAAACAAAAACGCTACCAAGCTGAAATTCAATGGCTATTTCGAAAACGGTTCTGAAAGCGTAGACGAAATCCTCTATACCTTATCGCAAACGGGTAAGATCAACTATTCGAAACAGAACGGAATATATTATATTTATTAACTAATAATCAACTATTTACTTTCAAATGGACTTAAAAAGAAGATTATTCTTCGTAATTGTGGCCATTCTTTTCGCCTCTACAAGACTTAGCGGACAAAATGTGTCACTGCACAGAAACAACATTACGATCAAAGAAGCATTATCCGAAATCAAGTCCCAATCGGGATGTTCCTTTGTCTATGCTACTGAAGACATCGATCTTAACAAGATAGTAAGTATCGATGCCGAGAGTCTGGAAGAAGCTCTTGACGACCTTCTGGCAGGCCAATCCATTAACTATGGCATACAGGGGAAAAACATCATTTTGAAAAAACAGGTATCGGATACAAAGACACAAAAACCATCCCCAAAAGTCGAGACCTTAAACGGCGTCATCAAGGACGACACGGGACTCGAATTACCTGGTGCGACCGTATTGGTTAAAGGAAGCACAAGAGGTGTTATGGCAGACATAGACGGAAAATTTTCCATAACGGCAAACAAGGGCGATGTGCTTATATTTTCTATGCTTGGCTACGAGGAAACTTCCATAACCGTGGCAGGACAGAAAGATATTTCCGTAGTACTCTATCCTAAGAAAAACGAGCTTGACGAAGTAATGGTCGTAGCTTATGGAAAGCAGCGAAAAGAAAGCGTAATCGGTGCCATAAGCACCATTAAAGTCGACAAGATCAATCATTCCGTGAACAAGCTCTCAAATGTTCTCGCAGGTCAAATGGCGGGAATAGTAGCTGTACAGAGAAGTGGAGAACCGGGAGAAGGCTCGGACTTTTGGATTAGAGGCGTAAGCACCTTCGGGGCGAACAACCGCCCACTCGTCCTGGTAGACGGAATAGAAAGAGACCTGAACCTCGTAGATGCCGATGACATTGAAACTTTCTCCATTCTGAAAGATGCCACCGCCACTGCGATCTATGGTGTGCGTGGAGCTAACGGAGTAGTGCTTATCACAACCAGACGCGGTCAAGAAGGTAAAAAACCTGTTATCAGCGGAAGAATTGAAGCAAGTGCACTTCAGCCCACTAAAATGCCTAAGATGGCCAATGCGCTTGAATTTATGGAGATGTATAATTTCGCCTATGCAGATAACAGAAATGGCGAGCCATTCTATACTCCTGAAGCAATGGAAAAATACCTAAATGGCTCAGATCCGGATCTTTATCCTAACGTGAACTGGATGGATGAAATATATAAGAACACCACAAGCAGCTATCGTGCAAATGTCAGTGTCACCGGAGGCTCGGAAAGAATCAACTATTATGTAGCCGGTTCATATTATAAAGAAAACGGAATATTCAGCCCGGACACAGGGCTTGGTTATAATCCGTCTTCGAACTGGTCAAGATTCAACTTCCGCTCAAATGTTGACATCAAGCTATTTGAGCACACAACCCTTAATGTGAATCTGTCTAACCAATACGATGTCAAAAGACAGCCAAATAGTAAAGACATACTCTGGGTTTACACCTTCAAGACTATCCCTATAGCCATTCCTAGACGATACAGCGACGGCACCGTAGCCAGACCTACGATAGGCGAAAACCCATATAATCTCCTGAACCTTATGGGATACAGCGAGATTTTCACCAACAATGCGCAATCGCTCATCGGTTTAACTCAAGACTTATCTCCAGTCATCGACGGACTTAAGGCCAATGTCAAATTCTCTTGGGATGCCATTAACTACGCACATCTTAACCGCTCTAAAAATCCTTCGACATACTATGCCATAGGAAGAGATGAGAACGGCGAACTTCAATACGTAAAGAACAATGACGGAAGTGACTACTTGACTTTATATAGGTCAAACAGTGGTTCTCGTACCATATATTTGGAATCTTCTCTAACATACGACAAGGCATTTGACAAACACCGCGTAGGAGCTCTTTTCCTTTTCAACTTAAAAAACAAAACGGACAATTTCCCAAGTACCTACATTATGTCCCTGCCGTATCGTAACCTCGGAATTGCAGGGCGCGCCACCTACTCATACGATGACCGCTATTTTATAGAAGGGAATTTCGGATATAACGGTTCTGAGAATTTCGCTCCGAAAAAAAGATTCGGATTTTTCCCGTCCATAGCTGTCGGCTATATGATAAGCAATGAACCATTTTGGAAGCCAATTTCACATATATTCAGCACTCTCAAATTCAAATCATCTTACGGACTTATCGGTAATGACCAAATCGGTGGAAACAGGCGATTTGCATTCAATTCCGAGATGATGGACGTACTAGGATACACCTTCGGCACAGAAGGTATGACTCCGCTCCCGGGATTGGCAACAGGTTATCCAGGTTCACCGGATGTATCGTGGGAAGAGGCTAAGAAATTCAATGCCGGCATAGAGATGGAATTGTTCTACTGCTTGAAATTCGATTTGGATTTCTTCCACGAACATCGCAGCGGAATATTCATAGAAAGGGCTTCAGTTCCATCAGTACTTGGAGTAAATGTAAACCCTTACCTCAACCTCGGAGAGATGAAGAATATGGGATTCGACTCTTCGTTGGAATTCAACAAGAGAATCAACTCCGACTGGAGCATTTCAGCAAGAGGTAACTTTACCTTTAATAGGAATAAAAAAGTTTACGACGACCAACCTCACCCTAACTATGCCTACAAGGATGTAATAAACAAACCTTGGAATCAACAATTCGGTTATATCGCTCTCGGTTATTTCCAGACCGAAGATGAAATAGCGAATAGTCCTAAACAAATAGACAACCCGAGAGTGGGTGATCTTAAATATAAGGACATAAACGGTGACGGAATCATAAACACAGATGATTACGTAGCGATAGGACGAACAGATATACCTGAGATAAACTATGGTTTCGGACTCAACGTAACCTATAAGGGATTCGATGTAGCCTTTTTCTTCCAAGGAATCGGTAATGTAACCGGTTTCATAGGAGGAGAAACGATAGATATGTCCGATACCAACCAGTTGTTTTCAAATGTTCACCGAGATGTGGCGCTGAACTACTGGACTCCGGATAATCCGAATGCCAAGTACCCTCGTCTATCGATAAACGGCAGTCAGAACAATAAGGCTCCATCCACACACAACCAGATAGACAAGAGCTTTATGAGATTGAAAAGTGCAGAAATAGGATATACTCTTCCTAAGGATGTATGCAAAAAGCTACACTCTTCCGGCGTTAGATTCTATGTAAGCGGAAACAATCTTTTTACCATCTCCAAATTCAAACTTTGGGACCCGGAAATACTTAATTCACAAGGCTCGTCTTACCCTAACATGAGAGCAGTGAATTTCGGAGCAACCTTTAATTTTTAATGAGATATGAATAAATCTAAAATACTTATATTCAGTATAACACTCGCACTTCTATCTTCGTGTGGTTTCTTAGACCATAATTTCAATGACCAGATGACCATACAGGAAGTATTCAGCAAACGACCTACCACAGAAAGATATCTGTCCGGTATCTATGGTCAGATTCCTGAAGAGATTTTCGCTTACGACCAGACATTTGTCCCTTGTGCTGACGATGCATATTTTTCTTGGGAGAAAATGGACTACGAACTCGTAAACAGTGGTAGTTATAACGAATCTACCGTGGGTGTAAGAGGCGAATGGACTCCTAAGTTCAACCCTTGGAACAAGTATTACATAGCTATCAACCAAGCTACTGTCTTTATGGACAATGTAGAGAAATGTCCTGAACTTACCCACGAGGAGCAAGCACAGATGAAAGCGGAAGCAAGGTTCCTCAGAGCATATTTCTACTTTAACCTCTTTAAGCAATACGGTCCCATCTTCCTATGGTTCGACACCACTCCGGATATGAAAATCAAATCCGAAGACATAGATAGACACACCGTGGACGAGTGCGTGGATTTCATAGAATCCGAAATGCTTAAAGCAGCGGAAGACCTACCGAATGAAGTGGCGGACCCTACTACTTGGAAGGGACGCATCACTAAAGGTGCCGCTCTAGGAATGCGCTCACGCGTACTTCTTTTCGCTGCGCGTCCTTTATTCAACGGAGGTGGAAAAGAGGGATATGGAAAAGACCTGGTGAATTATTATGGCAAACACATATTTCCTCAAAAAGAGGATCCTTCAAAATGGGACAAAGCTGCTGAAGCTGCCAAGGCAGTTATAGACCTTAACCAGTACGCACTTCACGAAACTAAAGAAATGATATCCGACCCAGTAGAGAAAGGTATGCATTCATATCGCGAAGTCTTCACCGAGAAGTGGAACGAAGAATTAATATTTGCAAGGTACTATCCAAGCGGAGAAGTTTGGAATCAAAGAGTTGTCCCTCCAAGAGTATTCGGAGTAGGACTTGGCGGATTCGGAGCCACACTTAAGCTTGTAGATGCCTACCCTATGGCTACAAGCGGAAAATACCCTATTAGCGGATACAAGAGCAACGGAGCGCCTATAGTTGATGCAACTTCAGGTTATGAAGAGGACGGCTTTACCGACGGATGGTACCACCCTACCCATAAAGACAAGCCGATAAAGGTTCATAACAGCATGAAGGGTAGAGACGGAAGATTCTACGCGTCGATCTTTTTCAATGGAATGTATTGGATTCATAAGGATGCTACCAAACCGGAATACAAACCGGTAACATTCTTTACCGGAGGCACATCCGCCTTTGCTCACGAAAGTGGAGACTATGTAAAGACAGGATTCCTGTTCACAAAATACACCGACCCTACCATTGACACCAGAAAAAATGTATGGGGTTCATTTACCTGGTGTTATATGCGCTTGGCCGAGATATACCTCAACTATGCCGAGGCCTGCAACGAAAAGCCGGAGCGCGATGCAGAAGAAGCACTAAAATATTTGAACAAGTTGCGTAAAAGAGCCGGAATAAATGTCAAGATCGAAACTGCATATCCACAAGCTCTCACAGATCGAGAAGTACTTCGAGACATTATCAGGAGAGAGAGGATGGTGGAATTGGCATACGAAGGATTAAGATACTATGATTTGAGGACATGGATGATTGCAGACAAAGAAGCCAATGGTGCTAGATATGGCCTTGACCTTACGGCTAGAGACTACGAAAGCTCTTGGGAAAGGACATCGAAAATCTGCCTTCCAATAGTTTTCGAAACAAAGCACTATCTCTTCCCTATCGGGCAGAAACAACTCAACGAAATGAAGAATTTTACACAAAACCAAGGCTGGTAAAAATATGAAACATAGATTATTATACATATTGCCAATTATCCTTTTATCCATATCTTCTTGTGAAGACAATCGCCTCGAAGGTATGGTTCCGGATACTTTATACATAGTTCAAGCAGGAGTCGAAGACGTATTCGTGAACAAAAAGGATTATGCCGACTTCACTATTTCAGTCTATAAATCCGGAATAGGAGATGTATCGGCGAGTGCGCAGATAGTGGTAGATTCCGAGATGGTGGATAAGTATAATGCCCAAAATGGGACCTCATTCGAACTACTTCCGGATGTATGCTATACTATTTCCAAGACTAATTTTGAATTATCTCCATCGACGGTTTATAGGAATAGTACCATCACCTTCGACGGGACCATACTTTCAAAATACCAGAGCGTAGGAGTAAAAAAGTATATACTTCCCATAAAGCTCGTTTCCAATAATGATGGCATCGAAGTCCAAGAAAAACGAGATGCCGTGCTTCTAATACCTGTTTTAGAATAGAGCAATGAAACATATCTATTTCCTATCATTATTACTTTTACTATTTTCCTGTGCTAAGGATAAGGTAACAGCGACTCCTTCGGACAATTCTACCGACCTTATACTTAAGGTAACTATAAAAGGTGAATTAGTCCCGAAGAAAGTAACGCTGGACAATTCATCCAGGAAAATCACGATTGACTTTCCTATAGGAAGCGTACCGGATAAAGTGGACGTGGAGTTGGAACTGAATGAAGGTGTAAGGATGCTACGCCCTCAGTCCACCCAGAACACCTTCGACCTAAGGGAAGTCATACCGATCTACCTCGAATACAAGTCTAATGAGTATCGCTACCTTATAGTCGCCAACTATACTGAAGATAACGATGAAATCTATATGCGTGAGGGCGAAATAAACGATATGAGCCTGATGTATTATGGAGGTAGCCACCGTTCCACCAAATGGACGGATGAGGAACTGCAAGCCTATGTCTCGTGGACAGATAAGCAAGGAAAAGAGCACTGGCTATTCGACACTTTCTTATTCCTCGAGATGACTGTCGGAAACGGAAGGTACTTCGAAAGCGGGTTCGACTCCGTGGGAGACGGAAGCATAGGCGCGAGAAAGGAGGATTGGCAGAAAGTTATGGATGACTATTTTGATGAAAACGGGCCAATTGCAAGACTGGACAAGGTTATATCGAAAACTGCCGGAAGAATTGGCTCGCCCAAGTACAAACGCAGGCTGGTCATCTTCGTTCCTGCCGCCTTTTACAGGCAGCAAAACTGGGGAGAGCTTAACGGGAAAAATATGAATTTCACCTTAAGTCAAGACAGGATAGATGCTTCTGCATGGTATATAGATAGTGTTATCGACAAAGTGGCAGCACTAAATCTAAAATACTTGTCATTCGATGGATTCTATTTCGTCGCCGAACAGCTGACGAATAACAGACAGTATCTCCCATCCGTAGCAGATTACATCAAGTCGAAAGGTCGCAAGTTTTACTGGATACCTTACTGGGGAAGCGACGGAATGACAGAATGGCGTGCTATGCATTTCGACAAGGCATTTCTTCAGCCAAATTACTTTTTCCCAGAAAAGAAACCTGATTATCAATCTTTTTTCGATTCCGTTATTCGCACTGCCATCAATTCAGGGATGTCTCTCGAAATGGAATATGACGAAAGAGCTCTAAAGAAAAGCACTGCTGACTATAGAGCAGAGAGGTTTTGGGATTACATAAAGGCATTCACGGATTATGGCATTATGGACAATTATCCTATCGCGTATTATCAAGGAGACTGTATGGTATACACGCTTAAATGTTCGTCCGATACGGATGACCAGTCCATATACAATACTCTATGTGAAAAAGTAGTAACTCGACAGCAAAAAAGAGGAGAAAAATAACAAATACACTAAAAAATAATTAATTATGAAAAGAACAAAATTAATCACCTTAGGAGTCTTGTCTCTATTTCTCGCATTTTCGTGCGAAAAGTCAGACTCCGGAAACACAGAAGAAGTAAAAGAAGCAGAATTGTCCCTTTCGGAAAAGGAGCTTCTATTCAGCTATGAAGGAGACACCAAGTCTTTCAAAATCACGGCGAACAAACCTGGATACACAATATCCGTAATAGATGGAGACCAGGAGTGGATTCACTTAAAAGAGGAAGATAAAACAGTATATGTCACTGTAGATGAGAATAAAGTTCAGGAAGGTCGCAATTCTGTGATTACCGTCAAACTCGAAGATGTAAGCAAAAGAGTCCGCGTAGAACAAGAGGCAGCACCCGCTCCTGAAGAAATGCCTAAAGCATTTGAAGTTCCTGGCATAGATGCATTCAAGAACTCAAGAGTTCTCAAGGTGATGTATGGTGATGTTCAGGTAGCCCAGATATGCAGAGAGTATCTGAGCGGAGAAGGAATCGACAATCAAGCCATCGTAGCATACCCGATGAACGGAAATCAAGCGGATATTACAAGAGGACTTGTACTTAATGTGTTGGATCAAGTCCTTTCTAACGGAATCCCTACGAACGATTTCGTGTCAAAAGAAGGCAACATCCACGCCGGCAGCGTTTCATTTGACCTTTCTTCAAATAAGATTTCGTCTTATAGTAATGGAGCTCGCAAAGCGTCTGAACTCAAGTACTTAAGCATTAATAAAAACGGAGAGTTCAAATTAGTGGAAACTATTGACGGACTTGACAAAGCCCAGATAGAGGAAGACACTTGCGTAGATGCAGACGGAAATCATTATGGAATAGTAAAAATAGGAACACAGTACTGGATGAGCTCAGATTTGCGCACTACAAAGACAAAAGATGGAGTCGCTATTGCCACCGGAGTAAATGATTCTGAAACTTGGATGAGCAGTGCAGCATACCGCGAGTCTTGTTTCCCTGAATTGGCATTCCTATACAATGCCATAGCTTGCGGGTACAAAGACGGAGCGTTCACTGACAACATCTCTCCTGTAGGCTTCACCATTCCTTCTAATGATCAGTTCAGTGCGCTCACAGCATATCTGTCCGAGAGTTCTTATCCGGATGTAGGTTCCAAGCTCAAGACAGTAGGATGGGACGTATGGACTCAGTATTTCGAATATCCTACCGGTGGTTTTAATCTTTCAGGATTCGGTGCGTGTGGCGTAGGATATGGTAATTCCGACGGCACGCTCGCCCCTGACGGAAATCTCGCTCACGTGTTCTACATTACCTCCACGACATACGACGGCGGACTAGGAAGATATAACGTGAACCAATCGCCAACTTCTTTCCTTCTGCAGGCTGAAGGTGGATGCGCATTAGGATATGCAGTAAGAAGCATCAAGAAATAAAGTCATTTCCTATATTTGAAACGTGGCCCCCCGGATTGCCGTAATGGCTATTGGGGGGCCACTTGTAAGTATACCATTCAGATCGCAAAAAAAGAATCCAAGATTTATTGTTTGTGGACAATAAAATTAACTATATTTGACACCAATTATGACACTTATCGAAGCTATACAGAATCGACATTCCGTGCGGCGCTATCGCCCCGATCCTATCGACGAAACGGCACTTGCACGCCTGAAGGAAGCCATAGCTCAGGCGAATCGACAAGCCTCGCTTCATATCCAGTTGATTACGAACGAACCGAAGGCATTCAGCGGCCCGATGGCATACGGCAAATTCGAGGGCGTAAATAACTACCTGGTAATGGCGGGCAAGCGCGAAAAGGATCTGGACGAGCGGATTGGCTATTATGGAGAGGGTCTCGTACTGCTCGCGCAGCAACTGGGACTAAATTCATGCTGGGCAGGATTGAGCTACCGGAAAATCAGCGGCACCTATGCGCTGGACGAGGATGAAAAAATAGCCTGCTACATCGCTCTGGGTTATGGCCAATCACAGGGCTCACCACATAAAGGCAAGAGTGCCGGGGAGGTGAGCAATGCCGGCGTAAGCACTCCGGACTGGTTTCAAAGAGGCGTCGATGCGGCCCTATTGGCCCCTACGGCGATAAACCAGCAGAAATTCTTCATCGAGTATCTCGGGGCGGACGAGGGCGAATTGCCGAAGGTGTCCATTCGCGTGAAAGGGATTCCGTTCGTGGGATACACGCAGATGGATATGGGGATAGCGAAGCTGCACTTCGAGATCGGCGCAGGCTTGCAGAATTTTCAGTGGGAGCAGAAAAAATGAAACGTATGTGGCTCATATTTGCAATTCTTTCAGCGGTTTTCGCTGCGGCCACGGCCGTATTGGCCAAGATAGGGATCGATGGTGTGGATTCGAATCTCGCCACTGCCATCCGAACGGTGGTGGTCGTCATTATGGCGTGGGCAGTAGTAATAGTCGCGCACAGGATAGGGCATCCTGGCCAAAGCCTTGGGGCAATGATAAGTAGCATATCGTCAAGGAGTTGGCTATTCATCATACTTTCCGGAATCGCGACAGGGGCATCGTGGCTCTGCTATTTTTACGCCATAAAGAACGGCGATGTGAGCAAAGTCGTGCCCATCGACAAATGCAGTCTGGTACTTACCATTATCTTCGCAGTCATCTTTCTCGGCGAATCCTTTACGTGGAAAACCATTCTGGGATGTCTGCTCTTGCTCGCCGGAAGCATTATAATGATTCTTTAACAAACGAAGACCGCAGAGGGCCTTCAGGTACTCTCGCCTACAAGTGTATTGGAGTCCAGGATCTTGAACATTAGATTAAGGCCCTGACGAGCGTCAACATCCTGTCGCATATGCTTATACAAACATTTTGCTGTTTCAAAAATTGACACTATTTAGAGGAAGATCCATAGACAAGTTGTAGAGACGGATAAGTATGCTATCAAATAAACTATGTCAGGCCAGATATAATTTGCTGCAAATTTGCTATATTTACACCGACAAATCGGGATTTACTATGAGATTTTGCAATTACATATTTTCACTTGTATGCATCTGTATTTCTTCCATTGCGGTTAATGCACAGGTGCCACATATCAAGCCATCTAAGATCTTGGATGCTCCCATTATGAGCTATTCCGAGTACGAAAACCTATATGAGGATATCGATTCGGGGAAATATACCAACGAGGAAATCGCCAAGTTCGAGATGTCATCTGTATATACGGATTTGTATAGTCCTGCGTGCAGCTGGTATTGTGGTGGTGTTATTGATGCTGTCAGTGCATCCAGCGTCCTTGCACCAACAAATAATTTCACCTATAATGCTGAAAATGCTCACGATTTCAACCATGAATCAGTCTGGGCGGAAGGAGTCGACGGAAATGGTATTGGTGAATACATCATATACCAATTCCCTGCTACCTGCCCAAGGATCACTGGCGTAAAGATTCTTAATGGTCATGTTAAGAATGAGAGTCTATGGAAAGCGAATAACCGCATCAAGAGTCTAAAAGTATACTACAACGATAAAGAGTATGCTATCCTGGAGCTGGAAGACACTAGGTGCATACAATTCTTTGAGATAGGCACGGTAGGTTATGGTCCTCGTACAACTAACAAGGATCCTTGGACTTTGAAATTTGAAATACTGGATGTATATCCTGGGGAAAAGTATGATGACACGGTAATATCAGAACTGTATTTCGACGGAATTGATGTTCACTAGTAGTTAACTAAATCTTCCAATTTATCTAATATGTCATTTCCGGATTTAGGACTCTGGTTTAAGGTTATTACTGGTAAAGGTTGACTTTCGTCGTTATCTCTGTTTTTGGTTGTCTTCCCAGGTCTTATCCCGGTCAGGGGTTGACTATTTTCAGGTTTCCAAAGGTACAATGGCCGGCGTTTTTATTTACAATCATTGATAATTATCCATACTAAAAGGTCATAATATTTGCATATTATCCGTATTAGACAAACAAATAATATGTCATTTATCCGTATTATGCCAATAAAATGCTATATTTGCACATAGACAAGTATACCCTTCTCGCGGCTCTCCGTCTGGATCTCTTCGATCTGTTCTCGTGTAAGCATATTCTCAGTTTGTATTAGTGAGACAAAGTTATCTCTCACTTACAACAACTGAAATATGTATTTATTCGGATGCTTACATATTACCTTCTGAAAGATGAAAAGTTGCATTAAAAAAAGGTTTTTCCCTTTATATTAAGGTATATTCTGAAAAAATTCTTAATTTTGCAATCGCTTAGCTGGCCCATTTCAGCAAATCCTTGACAATTAGGGCAACTGTTTTCAGACAGGGATTGGCAAATGGGGTGGGTGGGCAACATACATACTAAGACGTTACTTGACGTTTTTCTTCTGAATACGAAACTTGGCGGTTTTTAAAATGATCTGAAGATGAAACGGCAACCGGGAACGTCCACTTGTGATGACGATTCAGTCACCGCGTTTTTGACGTGGTCTTACTGCATATCATCCCTGACGTGGGCCAGCTGCGTTGCTTATCTTTCAGATCGGCTCGCCAAGGCCAGTATTCGAGATAAGCAAGAGTAAGACTCCCACGTCTTTTTTGTACCCGTTCGTCTGGGGAGATTGCGAACACTAAGGCTTAATAACGACACGTTTTGTCGCCAATGGTTGCCAACTTTGCGCCCTATGGCAAAATTAAACCAACTGACAAGATATAGCCGCATTATCAATAAATTGAGCGGGCTGAGGCAATATGTCCCCGCCAGCGAGTTGATAGATGCAATGGGAGGACTGTCGGACTTCGGCATCAACTACACTATACGCACTCTGCAGAGGGATATCCACAGCATCGAACAAGTTTTCGGTATAGAAATACGCAACAGAAAAGGCTACGGTTACTATATTGCAAGCGTACCTGACAAAACAGAGATGTTTGCAGGCCTTCTTTCCGATTATCAGATAATGACTTCGCTGGAGGAATCAAGGGGTTTACATGAGTATATCATCCCGGACCACAGGACTCCAGTAATAAGTATCCCTATCAATGACCTTGTCACTGCAATAAGAGACAGGAGGATTATCCGGTTCTCATACTATCTCCCTCTATGCAACGAGGTACGGCAATATGACGGTCAACCATATTTCATCAAACAATCCCAAGGAAAATGGTATCTCCTTGCTGTCGTAAAAGACAATATACGCAGTTTTGAGTTGGGAAGGTTCTGCTCTTTCAATGTCCTGGAACAAACTTTCGAGCGTAACGAAGACTGCTTCCCGAAGGATCAGTTCTCCAATTCTTTCGGAATATGGGATGATGAAAATCTACCGATAGAGCACATAGTATTCAGCGTCAGCCAACAGGAATGGCGTTTCATGAAGACTTATCCAATACACCACACACAAGCGCTAATAGAGGAGACCCCCGACCGTGTCACCCTGTCAATCGATGTCCGCATTACGCATGACCTTATGATGGACCTCCTTTCCCGCGCACATTCACTCCGAATCATAGAACCCGCGGCTCTTAAAGAGGACTATAGAAGGATTCTTTTAACTGCTGCAAATAACAATCTATAAAGCCATGGCAACACGAATAACTGCCGCATTTGAGAGTCACATAATAATTATTTTACCGGATAGTTATGGGATTTTTTGAGAACACTGGGGCTGACCATCCTGTTTCCAGGGAATTGGCAAAAATTGTCAGAACACTTTCTTCAGACCACAAAATTGAATCTGACTTGGATTTGCATGTTACAGCATTGAATAATTTATGTAGCGTTGATGGATGGACTATTCATAGCGTAGCTAAGATAAATGTACCATTCATTGTGGATCCCATAGAACGGAATCCAATTCGTGTCGCTCTATTCAATGAATTACATGTGAATGCCTTTTCTGCTGCGTCAAAGGAGATCATAAAACAATATGATGATAATATTGCCCTTTTCTTGAAAGAGTCACATGAGATGTTAATTGACAAGCAGATAGTCGGTTATTTTGCAGCTATCATCTCAGAGAACAAAGACTCGGAGACACCAGGCTATTATCCTAAGGGAGGCAAATTCGAGTATTACTACAGTGCTGAACCTAATGGCCGCTCATTTAGAATAATCGGCGAAACGTTTGCTGGATTATAGATTCTACAGTTTATATCGAGATACATATTGATAACATAAATAATATTAAAATATGGCTAAACTAGTAATTACGACTAACAAATCAGTCAAAGAATTAAAAGAGGAGTACCATAATTCCTTTGGCACTGTACTTAGAATTTACAATGGAAGATGTGAGGCTGATGAAACAGCCACGCTATCTGAACTTGGTGTAACCAACGAAGGTACCGTCGAGTGCCGCGGAAGTCTCACTGTTGGCGCCTTTATCAGCAGAATTCGCAAGCAATACGGCCTGAAAGTAAAAGTATTTACACCTGATAACTGGGTTTCAGTGCTTGACGGCATTTCTTTGGCTAAAGCAGCTGGTCTGAAGAAACAGATTTCCCGTCGTGAGATGGAAAACCACATATCATACAAAAAGCACGATTATGTAGGTGACAAGGGGAAGAAGTCAGTGATTGCTGGAGATTTCATTCTTGAGGTTAAGCAGTCCGGACACATAGATGTTGTACGAGTCCCTAGGAACGCAAAGGGAACGATGAAAACTATTGCCAAAGATCTCGGATATAAAGTAGAAGAGAAATGGACTACACAAGATCTTGGACGTCATCTTGTGAAGGAATTCGGTGATGGTACCACAGCCGTTTTTGGTGATATAACTATTACCAAAAATCAAGATGGAAAGATAGAGATAGTTGAGATACCTCATAACACAAAAGATGCTCTTGAAGAAATAAGTCAACAAATCGGGTTTGCCTACAATCAAACATGGACAACCCAAACATTCGGGAAGAAACTCATTGATTATCTCATTGAAAACAAGGATAAAGCTGACAAGATTCTGAAGGCGCCTAACATGAAGCGGGAAATTAAATGTACAAAGCCTGAGCCATCTATTCAAGCACGCAATCCCGAAAAATGGGAGGTAATCGAGGAAAATGACAAATTCGGATTCAAGGATGAAAATGGCGAAGTAGTCATCCCTTGTATATACGATAGCGTCTTCTATAGCTGGGATAATGGTTTTCGCAAAGTGAAGATAGATGAGAAGGTTGGTTTTATTGATTGCACTGGAAAGGTTATTGTTCCTATAGAATACGATTCGGTTTACTATCTGTCGGATAGAAACTTCTTTATCATAGAACAGGGTGGATGGAGAGATAAGAAGATCGGTGTTATGTCAACAGATGGAAAAGTAACAGTTCCACTTGAATATAATAAGGAGGAATCATACTGGTTAGACAATAAGTGCCTTCTTATAAAGGATGGAGGCAGCTGCTTGGTTGGCAATGATGGCGTGGTAGAAAGAATACTTCCATATGATTGTTGCGAGCCGTTCGATGACATCACCGGTCTGGCGCTTGTTAGAAGAGATGGCAAATGGGGCTATGTCAATAAGAATCTGGAGGAGGTTGTAGCATGCGAAAACCAGTATTATATTCTTTGCGTAACCTGCAATCCTTATATGTTAGAGTCAATTCCAATGGATGAAGATGCCTTGGAGAACAGTATGGAATTTCTACTGGGAGAGTATGAAGAGAATCTTGAGGAAAGGGGACTCAGCATGGAAGAAAAGCTAACAGAGACCAATATTGGAGAGGTATTCGCCATTACTGCAAGGCAGTTGTTCCAAGAATATGGTTCAGAACATCATAGCTACTTAGATGAAGTAGAAGAAATTTCCCTGATTCCTATTCCGGGTAAAGATTGGTGGGAAGAGTATAGAGCCTGTGAACAGGACGATATAGTGACATTCTGCCCTGAGGAAGCGAATATCGAATACTCCGACTATTCTGTGAAGAAAGATTGCATCACAGCAATTTATAAACATGCATCATATGCATGTGGTTTGTTCTATAGACTCATAATCAAGGGAGCTGAAGAATTCGACCCATCAAAACTCAAAGTGAGCAACCCTGTTGATGGTTCAGATTATTGGGATACACCCGATGCCTTCTATGACGGAAATCAACTAGTATATTTGGGAAATGGGTTCGACGATGCTGAGTTTGAGTATAGCACAGCAAGACTATTCTGGGATGGAGAAGAAATAGAACTTCCGGAAATGGATAACGGATATGATGACGACGAAGAAGACTGGTAGGTAATCAATGAGTGGATTATTCTCTATAGCAGAAGAAACGCAGGTTATTTTCTCTCCTGGCAATGTCAGGTATGACAATGGTACATTCAGTTTCGCGCAGCAACAAATTGCAGTCTATGCTGGAGAAAATGCAGAAATATACCATCCTCATACAGACTTGTTTCTGATTACGAACGGGGGAGGTGTCCTGACTTATCTTAATGATGATGTAACTGATCGTTTCAATCAGTGGAAAGACTCGATGACTGAAGACTGGTTTATTCCGACCGTAAGTCAATGGAAGTACCTCTTGTCCGAAAGGAAGGCCTCAACTATATCAGGAGTGGGAAATGCGAGATTCATGAAGTGCACCGTCAGGGGGACAGCATGCCTCGTGCTGTTCCCTGACGACTTCATTTTCCCGGATAATGTTGAATTGCCCTCAAAGCTAAGGATAAACGATAAGGTAGGAGATTTCTCTAAAGTGAAGTACGACTATGTTGCAATGAAAGCCTTGGAAAAGGCGGGATGCGTCTTGTTACCGGCAATCAATTGGGACTGGGAAAGAAATGACTTCACCCTGAACAGAATTAGTCATGGTTTTGATCTTCCCAATGCAGGTAGATTGATAACAGGATATTATTGGGCTTTATCAAATAAGGATGACGATAACAATTTTCACCATTTCATTTTCTCAAGCAAGCACTATCAGATTGTCTCCCACAGACAAGGTTTGGAATATTCCGCTTTTATGCGATTTATTACATTAAGATAAGGTACAGGAACACAACATATGAAAGAACGTTTGTCGATATCGCTATTGCAAGAATGGGATTTGAAAGTATTTAAAGATCCAAAATACGGAAATGAGCAACGCCTGATTTCTGAATATTTGAATAGATATAAATACAATACTGATTCTGTTATTGTCGCCGGCAAGATCTCTATCATAGACTTGACAAATTCTACACAATTGAGTAATTATAAATCCAGGATATCGTTATCAGATTTGGCTGGTATTATTGTTAGTATTAGAGATTTTGATGAACGTGTACAAAAAGGTGATGTCAGCCTTGTAAGCGAAATCTCCAAGTCCACTGCTCACTTTCTTGACAATGAAGAAGGGAAAGGAGTCAATCTTTTCTCGTTTGCCTCAAAATATTGTCACTACCATAATTATTGTATTTATGGACGTGATGATTACTCAATTTTTGACAGTGTGGTGAGTAAATATCTGCATGAATACTCTTTGGAAAGCAATCCGATAGATAAGCGGACTCCTGATAAATGGCGTAGAGACTGTGACTATGAAACATT
>ENA-UEQL01000726-UEQL01000726.1-human-gut-metagenome-genome-assembly--contig:-NODE-726-length-23822-cov-19.777637_pt1 | contig 23822 bp, 24 predicted proteins | sample MGYA00242905_ERZ507926 | MGnify/ENA primary metagenome ERZ507926 (study PRJEB26167, sample SAMN06115531) | human gut metagenome | host: Homo sapiens | place: China:Henan | collected 2015-09-09...
ATTTGCCTGCCTTGCTCTCCTCTTCATCGTGTTCTGGTTTTTCGGAGCCTACATGAAACATAAACAGCGCATCGCCCGTGCTACAGAGAAGCATGCCACCTTATTATATAAGACAGGAAAGAAGACCATCGAGGTTACTCAAGGCCTCAGTCATAAGACCAACGTGATTCTGAAAGATGGTTTAGAAACCAAGGGTATTGATAAGGAGATTTACATGGCAGTCATCTCCCTTGCACTACAGGAATACCTGGAAGATGTTCATGATGTAGAATCCGGCATTATCACCATCAAGCCAAAACAGACCAGATGGAATGCTCCGAAATTCAACAACAACAATAACAACGTTAAAATATAAAAACTATGGCAAAGTACGAATATAAGGTTAAAGGCGTAGATTACGTCGTTGAAATACAGGATATTGAAGGCAATATCGCCAATGTAACCGTGAATGGAATTCCATTCGAAGTGGAAATGAAACAGCCGGTTAAGAGCAGTAAGCAGAAAGTAAAGTTAAGTGATGGACAAAACAACATTTCTGCCAGCTCTGTTACAAGCGCAGGTTCTGCCGCAGGTTCAAGTTCTGCAGCAAGTTCTGATTCTGCTTCATCAAGCAAACAGGCAACTCCTGCTGCAGGCAAAGCAGTTGTTGCCCCTCTGCCTGGCACTATCAACGAAATCAAGGTGAAAGTCGGTGACAAGGTGAACACAGGCGATACTGTTGTCGTTCTCGAAGCCATGAAGATGCAGAACAACATCGACGCAGAAACTTCGGGAACCATTACCAGCATCAACGTGAACAAGGGAGACGCAGTAATGGAAGGAGACACGCTTGTAACAATCGCGTAATAAGCTGTTTAGACAAAAGCTAATGATTACTCTTCCAATCAAAAGACTAATCATAAAGTTCAATGTTCAACTTTCAAAGTTCAAAGTAAATCAATGTCTAACTTTCAAAGTTCAAAGTAAATTATGGATTTCATCATACAAAACTTCAATGAGTTTCTTACCTTTACGGGCTTTGCCAACGCCTCGGCAGGAAACCTCATCATGATTCTGGTGGGAGCACTCTTTATCTGGCTCGCCATCAAGAAAGATTTTGAGCCGCTGCTCCTGGTTCCTATCGGATTGGGAATCATTCTTGGCAACATTCCATTCCGTGCCGATGCAGGACTCGAAATAGGTTTATACGAAGACAACTCCGTTCTGAACATCTTCTACCAGGGAGTGAAACAGGGCTGGTACCCGCCACTCGTATTCCTGGGCATTGGAGCCATGACCGACTTCTCTGCGCTCATTTCCAACCCGAAGCTCATCCTGATTGGAGCCGCTGCCCAATTTGGAATCTTCGGTGCCTACATGATTGCACTGGCTCTGGGATTCGAACCTAACCAGGCAGCTGGCATTGCCATTATCGGAGGAGCAGACGGACCAACCGCCATCTTCCTGAGCAGCAAACTGAGTCCGAACCTCATGGGAGCCATTGCGGTTTGCGCCTACTCTTACATGGCACTGGTGCCTGTAATCCAACCACCTTTGATGCGACTGCTTACAACCAAGAAAGAGCGCGTCCTCAAGATGAAACCGGCACGTCAGGTTTCACAGACCGAAAAGATTCTCTTCCCTATCATCGGTCTGCTTCTCACCACCTTCATCGTTCCATCCGGTTTGCCATTATTAGGAATGCTATTCTTCGGAAACCTTCTGAAAGAGAGCGGAAAGACAACCCGACTCGCCAAGACAGCAAGCAGCAGCTTGAATGATATTGTCGTTATCCTCCTCGGCCTGACCGTAGGCTGTTCTACCCAGGCTTCAGAGTTTCTGACATTAAACACCATCAAAATCTTTGCTCTCGGTGCTCTTGCTTTCATCATCGCATCGGCAAGCGGAATCTTATTCGTCAAGCTGATGAATCTCTTCTTGCCAAAAGGCAAGAAACTGAATCCACTTATCGGAAACGCCGGAGTGAGTGCCGTACCAATGAGTGCACGCATCTCCAACAACCTGGGTCTGGAATACGACCGCCACAACTTCCTTCTCATGCATGCCATGGGACCAAACGTTGCGGGAGTCATCGGTTCTGCCGTTGCAGCCGGAGCTTTGCTGGGATTCTTCAATTAAAAGTTGAGCCACCAAGCTATCCCTCCAGGATAAGCACATAAAAATAGAATCGCCCTGAAAGGACAAAAGCATCTTACATCCAATGCTTTCCCTTTCAGGGCGACTTTTTTATTTCTTTTTTTAGCTTTTAACCCGCATTCTCATTTTTCCTTCAAAGGAAATGATAACCTCAACCTGATAACTCAAACTGCTGTCAGGCATTGCCAGAACAGCAAGATAATGAATGCCAGATTCATCTATCTTATTGAATACAATGTCGCTCAATATAGACTGGTCCAAGAAAGAAGCTGGAACCTGCTTATCGAAATCCTTCTTATGAAAATCACGAGAGAACAGACAGTTGGCACCATGATAAACATGCAAGTTCACAATATTATCATAATAAACATTGTCTACCTCAACACCATCATCATTATAAGAACTCTTGTAGACCTTATAACTTGTTGGGTTAACCTGTACGTAGAGATGATATTTCTCATCGCCCCTTACAACCACCGTATCACGTTTAATCAGCGTATTCTGATTCAGCGCCACGGAAGCATGGTTGTGGATGAACTGCTGCAAATAAGACTTATCTTCCGTCTTCACCAGCTTAACCACATCCCCATTCTGCACCTTAAACTGGAAAATATGCTCAGCCTGTTTTACGATCGGATATTTTGCAATATTAGCACCCTTCATTACAAGCGTATCGCCAGCAATGTAGAAGTAGACAGGCTGACTGGTTGAATCAGGATAATAAATCGTATCGCCTTCTACGCGGAACGCCACATCATCCTCATCGTCATCGTTCAGCCAAATGCCTTGCAACATCTTCTTAGCCGCAGTATCTTCCTTCACTTCCTGTTGCTTTTCGGCCTTCTGCCCACAAGCAACAAGAGTCAAGATACAACTGAGCAACCATAAATTAACTATCTTTTTCATGATGAGTTCTTTAAATAAATTAATCGGTAAAAACTGATACCAATTCTACTCGAAATAATCAGCCTCTTCGAAAGACTTTGCCTTGGTTCTATCTTTTTCTGACGTAAGCACCTCAACTCCTTCAATAGGCCATTTTATTCCAATAGTAGGATCATCCCAATGAATACTGGCTTCGTAATCAGGAGCATAAACATTATCTACTTTATAAGTAAAGATGGCTTCGTCACTCAGTACCAGGAAACCATGGGCAAAACCGCGAGGAATGAAAAACTGACGTTTGTTCTCTCCACTCAGTTCAACCATTACATATTTACCGAAAGTCTTACTGCCCTTTCTCAAGTCAACAGCTACATCCAGCACGCGGCCTTTGATGACACGCACCAACTTAGCCTGCGAGAATTCACCTTTCTGATAATGCAAACCTCTGAGCACACCACGAGCCGACATCGATTCATTGTCTTGCACAAACTCCACATGCCCTCCAACGTGAGCATCAAAGTCAGCCTGCTTCCATGCTTCAAAGAAATAGCCGCGAGCATCTTCAAATACCCGAGGTTCTATCAGCCAGACTCCTTCAATTTCTGTCTCTGTATATTTCATTGATTTATACCTTATTTATTTTAGGCACAAAGGTAATACTTTTTCCCGAAACGACAAAACAAATTAGACTTTTTATGATTTCATCGAAAATTTTCTTTATTTTCTGTTGGTCATTTCCGAAAAAATCACTACCTTTGCAAACGTGAATAGACTAGAAAGACATATAGAGATCCTACTTTTGAGCAACGATTGCGTGATTGTCCCAGGATTTGGTGGCTTCATGGCTCATCATGTAGATGCGCGTTACGATGGCAGAGACAGCATGTTTTTGCCACCGCTGAGAACTATTGGCTTTAACCCACAGCTCCAGATGAACGATTCTCTCCTTGCACTTTCGTATGTTGAAGCATACGATATCAGCTATCCGGAAGCTTTGAACCGCATTGCTGATGAAGTGACAGAGATGCGCCAGACTCTGGAGAATTCAGGAAAATTTGAACTGAATGATATTGGCACCATCATATTGAACGAAGACGGAAATTATACCTTCGAACCATGCGAGGCGGGCATTCTTACCCCTGAGTTGTATGGCTTGGGCGGCTTAAACATGCTCCCACTCGCGCAGATTTCTGCAGAAGAGGTTCAGAAGACAGAAGATTCTGCTGCTTCAATCATTGAAATGCCAGCAAAGACAGTAGAAAACAATCGTACAGAAAGCGAAGTCAAGAATCAGGATAGTAACCAGAAGATGGAGAATGGACTCTCTGTCAACAATTCTGTGTTCGTTAACGAAGAAGAATCAAATGCCGAATTCATCAGCATCAAGAAGAGCTGGTTGCGCAATATTGCAGCAGCCTGCATCGCTCTCATTGCATTCTTCACCTACTCTTCTCCATTGGGAACCCCAACTGTTCAGAAGAGCCAAATCGACACAGGTATGTTGAACCGCATCATGCCTAAGGAGACCAATAAGGTTGCGCAACCTCAAGAACTGGTTCTTAGTACAGAATCACAGGCAGAAGAGAGCATTCCTGCCAAGTCTGTCAACATGACTCAGGACAATGAATTACAAACAGCTTCTTCTTACTATAGCATCGTTTTGGCAAGTCGTGTTACCAAGCGTAATGCTGCGAGCTATGCTGAACTCCTCCAAAACAAGGGATTCAAGGAAGCTAGGGTGTTGATTACGGATAATAATGTGAAAGTTATATACGGAACATACTCTACCGAGGGCGAAGCTTATACTGCTCTCAACCGTTTACACAACTATGATGCTTTTACTGACGGCTGGATTACGAAAGTGAAAGAATAGTTGATAGTTAAGAGTTTATAGCTAGAACAAAGAGCAAGGAGTATCGGAAACTTCTACAACACATTATTATAATAAAGACAGAAAAGTAAGAAAAAGAATATGAAAAGAGTACGTTGTCCTAAATGCGATAATTTTATCACCTTCGATGAGACCAAGTATCAGGCAGGTCAGAGTCTCGTTTTCGTTTGTCCTAATTGCAATAAGCAGTTTGGCATCCGAATGGGAGTTTCCAAGCTCCGCGAAACTCGCAAGGAGGAAAAACTTGATGAGAATGCCAACGAGAAGGGATACGGTTCTATCGTTGTCATCGAGAACGTATTCGCTTACAAACAGGTCATCCCGCTGCAGTTAGGCGACAACATCATCGGCCGCTACATGAAGAACAGCGGAATCAACTGCCCTATCGAAACCGTAGACCCAAGCGTTGACATGAACCATTGCGTAATCAACGTTAGCCGCGACAAGAAAGGCAAATTGAAATATGTACTCCGTGATGGACCAAGTTATACAGGAACTTTCGTTGACAATGAGATTCTGGGCGACAGAGAACGCCGCGTTATTGAAGACGGAACCCTGTTCACCATCGGAGCAACTTCTATCATTCTCCGCACAGCAGACAGTGAAGAAGAAAACTAAGAAGTTTCAATTATCAAAATAAACACTTCAAAAGGAGCAATTAGATGTTGGTTTACATCTAATTGCTCCTTTTTCACTTAACGAAAACGTAAAAACACGCCATATTTCTAACTTTCTGAAAGAAATCTACTATATTTCGTAATCTTTTTGCTTTTATTTTCTTTAAATTAAAAGAAAATGTGTACCTTTGCATCGAAAAATAAGAAATAGAAATGAATTACGTTAGGTTATGGATGTAGCAATCGTAAAATATAATGCCGGAAATATCTATTCCGTAGTCAACGCCATGAAGCGTTTAGGCATCGAACCTGTACTTACAGATGATGCAGAAATGCTCCAGAAGGCTGACCGCGTTCTCTTCCCTGGACAAGGTCAGGCAAGAGAAGCAATGGAATATCTGAAGGCTCATCAGCTTGATCAAGTAATCAAGAACTTGAAGCAACCCGTCCTGGGCATTTGTGTAGGACAGCAACTCTTGTGCCGCCATTCGGAAGAAGGTGACGTAGATTGCATCGGAATCTTTGATGTAGATGTAAAGCGATTCCAGCCTCAGAAACACGAAGACAAGGTGCCTGCTATGGGATGGAATGAAATCTATGATTTGAAGACTGACCTTTATAAGGGGTTCGGAAACAGAACGGATTCTGACTCAGACAAGTCTACCGCTGATGCACTGCTTCATCCCTACTCCTATTTCGTACATAGTTATTATGTGCCACTCTGCGAGGAGACCATTGCCAAGGCAGAATACATTCTTCCTTATAGCGCATCGCTCCACAAAGACAATTTCTATACCTGCCAGTTCCATCCTGAAAAGAGCGGAAAGGTGGGAGAACAGATTTTAAAGAACTTTTTAGAGATAAAATAAAAGAGGAAATACAAATATGATAGAATTAATTCCAGCTATCGACTTGATAAATGGCCAGTGTGTTCGTCTTACCAAAGGCGATTACGACCAGAAGAAGGTTTACAATGACAATCCTGCCGAGGTGGCAAAACAGTTTGAGCAGATGGGCTTCAAACGCCTTCATGTAGTAGACCTCGATGGAGCCAAGTCAAAGCACATCGTAAATGATGCGGTGTTGAAGGCAATTACCACAGAAACCTCTCTCGTGGTTGATTTCGGTGGCGGAATCAAGACCGAAGAAGATATTGAGAAAGCTTTTGCTGCGGGAGCAAGCATGGTTACAGTGGGCAGCATTGCCGTCACCAATCCTGAACTCTTCATGCAATGGTTGGACAAATATGGAGCCGACCGCCTGATTCTGGGAGCCGACGTAAGAAACGGAAAGATTTCTATCAACGGATGGAAAGAAGATTCTTCTGAAGATCTCCTTCCTTTCCTGAAAAAGTACATCGATAAAGGAGTACGCTATGTTCTCTGCACAGAAATCAGCAAAGACGGAACGCTGCAGGGACCTGCGATAGAACTCTACAAAGAAGTAATGGCTGCCTATCCTCAACTGCATCTTATCGCCTCAGGCGGAGTAAGTTGCAACGAAGACATCGAAGCATTGGAAACTGCAGGAATTCCTGCCGTAGTATTTGGAAAAGCTTTCTACGAAGGGAAAATCGATGTTAAGAAACTAGTTAATAGCTTCAATCGATAAGAATTAAAATACAATGGTGAAAATTCAAAGTAAAAGCAAAGGATTAGCTAAACGAATCGTTCCTTGTCTTGATGTAAAGAACGGCGAGACGGTAAAGGGAACCAATTTCGTAAACCTTCGCAGCGCTGGTGACCCGGTAGAACTGGGAAAAGCTTATAGCGATGCTGGAGCCGATGAGCTCGTATTCCTCGATATTACAGCGAGTTTCGAAGAGCGCAAAACCTTTACGGATATGGTAACCCGTGTGGCTGCCGAAATCAATATCCCATTTACTGTGGGAGGTGGAATCAATGAACTCAAAGATGTTGACCGCCTGCTCAACGCAGGAGCCGACAAGGTTAGCATCAATAGTGCTGCCATCCGACATCCGGAGCTCATCGATGAAATTGCCAACCATTATGGCTCACAGGTTTGCGTATGCGCCATTGATGCACGTCTCGATTCTGACGGCTGGCACTGTTATGTAAAAGGCGGAAGAGAACGGGTGGAACTAGGATTGTTTGACTGGGCTAAGGAAGTAGCCGACCGGGGTGCCGGTGAAATTCTCTTTACCAGTATGGATCATGACGGTGTGAAACAGGGATTCGCAAACGAGGCCCTCGCCCGTCTTGCTGAAGAAGTAAGCATTCCTATCATCGCCTCAGGAGGTGCTGGAAAGATGGAGCATTTCCGCGATGCGTTCACCCAAGGCAAGGCAGATGCTGCCCTGGCAGCCAGCGTGTTCCACTTTGGCGAGATTGCCATTCCTGACCTCAAGAAATACCTGAGAGAAGAAGGAATCAACGTGAGAATATAGGACACGGGGAATATAATAATGTAAGAAAATAAAAACAAGATAAAATGGAAATAGATTTCGAAAAATTAGGCGGACTGGTTCCTGCCATCATCCAAGACGCAGTTACAAAGAACGTCTTGATGCTTGGCTTCATGAATCAGGAAGCATACGATAAGACAATAGCAACCAAAAAGGTAACATTCTGGAGCCGTTCACGCAACTGCCTCTGGACAAAAGGTGAAACATCAGGCAACTTCCTGAATCTCGTTAGCATTCAGAACGACTGCGATAACGACACCTTGCTGGTTAAGGTTCACCCTGATGGTCCAACCTGCCACAAAGGTACAGACACCTGCTGGGCAGAAGAGAATACACTCAACCCAATCCTCTTTCTCTCAGAGCTTCAGGACTTCATCAACAAGCGCCACGAAGAAATGCCAGAGGGAAGCTACACTACCAGCCTCTTCAAGAAAGGCGTTAATAAAATGGCACAAAAGGTTGGAGAAGAAGCTGTTGAAACCATTATCGAAGCTACAAACGGCAACAACGAGAAACTCATTTACGAGAGTTCAGACCTTCTCTATCACCTCATCGTACTGCTCACAAGCAAGGGCTTGAGAATAGAAGATGTAGTGAAAGAACTTCAGATGCGTCACGATCCGGAATGGGATAAGAAACGCCGCGTTGCCAAGAGCAAAGGAGAAATGAAATAATATATCTAGCTCAAGGCTATCTTGCAGCAGCTCGCCCTGAAAGGGCAGAAGCCCCTAGCCCAGGGCAACACCCTGGGTATAAAAAGATATTGGCAATACGCCCTGAAAGGGCAAAAGCTTTCAAATACATTAAATAAAGGAGAAAAAATTAGGATGTTAATAGATTATCAGAACGTCAGCATATATCAGGCCGATAAGTGCGTGCTCCAAAACATCAATTTCCATATTGACGAAGGAGAATTCGCCTACCTTATTGGAAAAGTCGGCTCTGGTAAAAGTTCGCTATTAAAGACACTTTATTGCGAACTAGACCTTGTAGAAGGCGAAACCGAGAAGGCTGAAATTCTCGGCAGAGACCTCAAAACTATCAGGCGAAAGGAGATTCCGGCTCTGCGTAAGGAATTGGGAATCATCTTTCAGGATTTCCAGCTGCTACACGACCGCACCGTTCGCAAGAACTTTGAATTCGTACTCAAGGCAACAGGCTGGAAAAACAAAAAAGACAGAGAAAAGCGTATCGAAGAGGTGCTCAACGAAGTAGGCATGATTGATAAAATCGACAAGATGCCTCATGAGCTCTCAGGTGGTGAGCAGCAGCGTGTAGCCATCGCCCGCGCCATTCTCAATAATCCAAAAATCATCATCGCCGATGAGCCTACAGGCAATCTCGACCCAGAGACAGCCAGTAACATCGTGAGTCTGCTGAAAGACATCACCAAACAAGGCACAGCTGTTGTGATGACAACCCATAACATCCCGATGCTCGACAAATTCCCAGGCATCGTTTACCGCTGTAAGGAAGGTGTGCTCTACGACGTAACCAACGAGTACAACCACATCGACCTCACAGAGGATGGAGAAGATAATTAAGTGAAATAATTAAATAAAATTACGACTATGAAGGTAATGAAATTCGGAGGTACTTCTGTAGGCTCACCAGAGCGCATGAAGGGAGTAGCCTCTTTGGTTACAGAATCAGGTGAACCAACTTTCATCGTATTGTCTGCGATGAGCGGTACAACAAACTCTCTCGTTGAGATCTCTGACTATCTTTACAAGAAGAATCCAGAGGGCGCCAACGAGGTAATCAACAACTTGGAGAAGAAATACATGCAGCATGTAGAAGAACTCTACTCTACCGAGGAGATGAAAAATACGACTCGTGAGTTCTTGCAGGGCGAATTCAACTATCTCCGCTCATTCACCAAAGACCTCTTCACTTCTTTCGAGGAGAAGAGCATCGTGGCTCAGGGCGAGATGATGAGCACCAACATGGTTGTAAACTACTTGAAGGAACAGGGTGTAAAGGCCGTATTGCTCAGTGCATTAGACTTTATGCGCACTGACAAGAACGCAGAACCGGACCCTCAGTACATCAAGGAGAAGTTGGCTGCTATCATGGAGCAGAACCAGGGCTATCAGATTTACATCACTCAGGGATTCATCTGCCGCAACGCATACGGCGAGGTTGACAATCTGCAGCGTGGCGGTAGCGACTACACCGCATCTCTTATCGGTGCAGCTCTCCCAGCTGAAGAGATTCAGATCTGGACAGATATCGACGGAATGCACAACAACGACCCTCGTGTCGTAGAGCACACTGAAGCTGTCCGCCAGTTGAACTTCGAGGAGGCTGCTGAGTTGGCTTACTTCGGTGCCAAGATCCTCCACCCTACCTGTGTTCAGCCAGCTAAGTATGCAGGCATCCCTGTACGCTTGAAGAACACCATGGATCCTAAGGCCGACGGTACAATCATCGACAATGTCATCGTACGCGGCAAGATCAAGGCTGTTGCTGCCAAGGACAACATCACAGCCATCAAAATCAAGAGTAGCCGCATGTTGCTCGCTACAGGTTTCCTACGCAAGGTATTCGAAATCTTCGAGAGCTATCAGACTCCAATTGATATGATTGCCACTTCTGAGGTGGGTGTCAGCATGAGTATTGATAATGATTCTCATCTTAACGACATCGTAAACGAGCTGAAGAAATATGGTACAGTAACAGTTGATTCTGATATGTGCATCATCTGCGTTGTAGGTGATTTGGACTGGAGCAACGTTGGCTTCGAGACCATCGCTACCGATGCGATGAAGAACATTCCTGTACGCATGATTTCTTATGGTGGTTCTAACTACAACATCTCATTCCTCATCAGAGAGAAAGATAAGAAGCAGGCATTGCAGAACTTGAGCAACGTATTGTTCGAGAAGAAGTAATGCAAATGAAAACGAAGAGTGAAAAGTGAAGAATTCGTATGTAATGCTTCCTATCCACTCTTCGTTGGAAATTCTGATTTAACTATAATAAGGTATTAATTTAAGATTAAGTGAAATGAAAGGTACATTTCCGATAGATAAGTTTCAGGAGATACAGACTCCGTTCTACTATTACGACACCAATGTGTTGCGCCAGACATTGAAAACCATCAATGAAGAGGCTGGCAAGCACGAGGGATTTGAAGTGCACTATGCCGTAAAGGCAAATGCCAACCCTAAGGTGCTCAATATCATCTGTCAGGCTGGTTTAGGAGCCGACTGTGTGAGCGGAGGAGAAATTCAGGCAGCCATCAAAGCCGGTTTCCCTGCCAGCAAGATTGTTTACGCTGGTGTAGGCAAAAGCGATTGGGAAATCAACCTCGGATTGGAGAAAGGCATCTTCTGCTTCAATGTAGAAAGCATTCCGGAGTTGGAAATCATCAACGAGCTGGCTGAAAAACAGAATAAGATTGCGCAGGTTTGTTTCCGCATCAATCCGGATGTCGGCGCCCATACGCACGCTAACATCACAACAGGTCTGGCAGAAAACAAGTTCGGAATAGCCATGCGCGACATGGAAGCCGTAATCGAAGAGGCTGCCAAGATGAAGAACATCCAGTTCCTCGGACTGCACTTCCACATCGGAAGCCAGATTCTCGATATGGGTGATTTCGAGGCACTCTGCAACCGTATCAACGAACTTCAGAACCAGCTCGAAGCTCATCACATCGTTGTGAAGAACATCAATGTGGGAGGCGGATTGGGCATTGACTATAATCATCCAAACCGACAGCCAATCCCTAATTTCAAGGATTATTTCGATACATACGCAAAGAAACTTAAGTTGCGCGATGGTCAGAAGCTTCACTTCGAGTTGGGCCGCGCTGTAGTGGGTCAGATGGGTTCTCTCATCACCAAGACACTCTACATCAAGCAGGGTACAGCCAAGCAGTTTGCCATTGTGGATGCAGGAATGACCGACCTTATCCGTCCAGCTCTCTATCAGGCTTACCATAAGATTGAGAATATCTCAAGCGATGAACCTGTAGAAACTTACGACGTAGTAGGTCCTATCTGCGAATCTAGCGATGTCTTCGGCAAGGCTGTCGACATCAACAAAACCCATCGCGGCGACCTCATCGCCCTCCGCTCAGCCGGAGCCTATGGTGAGATCATGGCGAGCCAGTATAACTGTCGCCAGTTGCCAAAGGGGTATATTACAGAAGACTTTTAATATAGTTGAAAGTTAAAAGTTAAGAGTTTATAGGATTCTCCTTTCTCTAGCTTTCTATATTACGAGAAAAAGAAAATGATGATCATTAGTACAACTACTATAATAGCAGGCGCAGTAGTGGTTTTATTGGCGGTTCTCGGATCGCTGATAAATCCATTTCTGCGCTCGTTGCGCTTTCAAAAAACAGAAACGGCAGAGAATCAACCTCCTGTCAGTATACTCATTACCGCACACGATAATCTTGCTGAATTGGAGAGGAATCTCCCTATGTTCCTGCGTCAGCAGTACGCTGCCGACTATCAGGTAATCGTAGTCTGCCAGAGTACAGATGGCGAGACGCAGGATTTTCTGAAGCGAACAGCAGCCGAGAACCCTCATCTGTATTATACTTACATTCCTGAGAGTTCACGCTACATGAGCCGCAAGAAATTGCAGATTACACTGGGTGTGAAGGCAGCCAAACATGAATGGATTATTTTGACAGAACCTAATTGCCGCCCAAGCAACGACAAGTGGCTGCAAACCATGGCCCGTCAATGTCAGGACCCAAACCATCTGGTATTGGGATATGTAGCCCTTGATGAGGAAACCAAGAGCATACGCCGTTTCGACAGCATCCGCAAGGCTTACTATGTTTTGCGCCGTGCCCAGCAGACCTATGGTTATCGCAGCCACATGCCAAACGTAGCGTTCCGCAAGAGCGACTTCATGAAGGAACAGGGCTATCAGGGCAACCTGGAATATGTTCGCGGCGAATACGATTTTCTCGTCAACAAGTATGCCCATTATGGCGATACTGCTACAGAACTGGATTGCGATGCATGGCTCATCCGCGAAGCACCATCGAACAAGAGCTGGCACAATGCCCACCTCTATCTGCAGGCTTCACGCAAGAGTTTGGAAAGAGCCGGTTCCATGCGAACCCTCATGTTCTTTGACCATCTCATGCCACATCTCAGCCTGATAGCAACACTGGCCGTTGCAGCCTACTCTATCCTCATGAAGAATTGGATTCTTACAGGATGCGCAGGTTTCAGTTTCCTCCTGCTGTTCATCGTGAGAATGCTGATAGCCAACAAGGCCATCAGACACTTTGATGACGGAATAGCGATGTTCAAACTGCCATTCTTCGAATATGGAATTATCTGGAGAAATCTGGCTACCAAATTGCGCTATTGGCGGGCTGACAAAAACGATTTCACTTCTCATAAACTCTAAACAGGGCAAAAAGGAAGTAACAGTCTATCAGAATAATAACAGTTAAAAATAACCGACAGAACGATGAAAGTATATTTGTTCATTTCCAACCATAAGAAGTTGCTGAAGATGTATCTTCCATACATCGAAGCCTTGAATAAACAGCTCGACATCACCAACAGCCTGGTTGATGCCGACATTGTGTTGATCATAGGAGCATGGACATGGCAGGGAGCCCAGATAGCAAAGAAAGCAAAGCAGATGGACATTCCCTACATCGTTTGTCCACTAGGCGATATTTCTGAGAGAAACTGCAAGAACCCTTACTTGAAGCGTTCACTGCAACAGTCTATGTATCAGAAAGCCATGTACGCCAAAGCCAACCTAATAGTAGCTACTACCCCTATGGAGAAAAACTATCTGGAAAAGAAAGGTTGGAACAAGCGCATCGCCCTGATTCGCTATGCAGGCTACAGTCATCTTACCAACACTGAAGCCATGATGCAAAACTGGCAGGAGACGGATGAGGAGACGCTGGCAGTCTTCGAGCAGCAAAAGGCAGAAGCCATCGCTGCCCAAACCAAACAGGCAATCATCGCACAGATTATGCAGATAAAAAGCCGCATGCCTCATCAGAATATTCCGCAAAAATATCTTGACGATTTGCACACTCTTCTCTATGCTGATGATTATGATGAGGATGCTATCAAGCAAGAACTGGCAGAGAAGAAACTCTCTTCCTATGCCGCCTCCGTTTTCCAGACCATGACAGATAAAACAGGACTCACAGAAGGCTTCATGCCGATTCCTGCCAAAAAGGGCAGAAAGAGCAAAGAGATTCTGAAATTTGTGAAATAAAAGAAATCTGAAGTTTGTGAAATAAGAAGAAATGAACTTAGATAGAATAGAACAGCAGGCTGGTCATCTGCCAGCTTACCAGATAGCCGACTCAGTCAATGAAGCATTGATGGAGTCGGCTAACCTTGTTATTACAGCTCCTCCTGGAGCCGGTAAATCTACCCTCCTCCCGCTCACCATTCTGCGGGGCATGAGTGATCAGGCATTGGAAGGCTTCATCCATAATCATCTTAAAAGTCAGGGTAAGATTCTGATGCTCGAACCGCGCCGCCTGGCTGCTCGCCAGATAGCCGAACGGATGGCACAGATTCTGGGAGAACCCGTGGGCAAAACCATCGGCTATCGGGTAAGATTCGAAAGCAAGGTTTCGGATGAAACACGCATCGAAGTCCTTACCGAGGGCATTCTCACCCGAATGCTGGTCAATGATGCTACACTCGAAGGCGTTTCGTGCCTCATCTTTGATGAGTTTCATGAGCGCAGCATCAATTCCGACCTGGCGTTAGCGCTGGCCCGGCAAACACAGGAAATCATCCGCCCCGACCTGAAGCTCATTATCATGTCAGCAACAATCGATGCTTCTATCATCTGCCAGGCACTTCAGGCTCCGCTTATCGAGAGTAAAGGCAGAATGTTTCCGATAGAAACCATTTATGCAGACCACGACATCGACAGATATCAGGTAGCGCAGGAAATGGCAGCTACTATCTGTCAGGCTTTCAGAAACCAGGAAGGTGACATTCTTGCCTTTCTGCCGGGACAGGGAGAAATCATGAAATGTGAAGAACTGCTTCGCTCTGTCCTGCCCTCAGCCACTCTTTACCCGCTATACGGTAACCTCTCGCCAGAAAAGCAGCGGCTCGCCATCGCTTCTTCTAAACCGGGCGAACGGAAAATCGTACTGGCCACTCCTATCGCCGAAACTTCTCTCACCATCGAAGGAGTAAGAATCGTTGTGGATTCCGGACTCTGCCGAAAACTGGTTTATGATGCCCGTACAGGCTTGTGCCATCTCGAAACCGTTCGTATCAGTCAGGACATGGCTACGCAACGAAGGGGGCGTGCGGGCAGAATAACATCAGGCGTATGTTACCGGCTTTGGACACAGACCTCGGAACATCTGATGCCAGAACAACGGCTGCCCGAAATACTGGATGCAGATCTCTCTTCGATGGTTCTCGACATTGCAGCTTTCGGGGAAAACAAACCGGAACTGCTGCCTTGGCTCACCCTTCCTCCCAAGGGCAACCTCGTATTGGCACAGCAACTTCTTATGTCGCTCAACGCCCTCTCGCCAGATCATGATGCTCACGCTCTCAGTGGCAGCATCACCGAAGAAGGCAGCAGAATGGCTCAACTTCCTTGTCATCCGCGCATTGCCAAGATGATGATCTGCAGCGATTCTCCGGCGAGCCAAGCCCTGGCCTGCGACATTGCTGCTCTGCTGGAAGAGAAAGACCCGATGGGCGAAAATGAAGATTCAGACATGACGCTCCGCCTTTCTATCCTCCGTTCCGCACGCTGCAAGAAGAATCTGGGGCGTTGGAACCGTATCGCTCAGATTGCCCAGGAATACAGGAAGATGCTGCGTATCAGGGAAGACAACGAGCCAATTGATGCTGAGGAAGTGGGCCATCTCATCGGCCTAGCCTACCCTGAGCGCATCGCCCATGCCACCGACCATGCGGGCAACTTCAAGATGTCGAATGGCAACACGATTTTCATCGACCCGTGCGACAGCATGGCAGCAAACGAATGGCTTGCCATCGCATCACTCAACCTATCTTCAACCTCATCATCCAATTCTGGGCAGGGACGGAAAGGAAGGGTATTTCTCTCAGCCCCCGTCAACTGGAAGAACTTGCCGGCACAAACCTGCGAGAATATTTCATGGGACAGCAAAGCGCTGGCAGTAAAGATGCAACAGGAAACACGGATAGGAGCACTCATCATAGACAGCAAGCCGATACAGAATGCCAACCGAGAGACAGTTTCAGACATTATCTGCGAAGCTGCCAGAAAAGACGGACTCAGCATGTTCGATTGGAACGAATCCGTTCATCGTCTGCAACAGCGCGTGGCGCAAGTAGCTGAATGGCATCCGGAACTGGAGATTCCCGACCTGTCAACAGAGCATCTCCTGTCAACAGCCCAAGCGTGGCTCCCTTTCTATCTCGAAGAAGGTGGTAAGATGAAGACTTCTGTTACTGAGCTGAAGAAACTCAACCTGTGCGAAATCCTTTGGAACATCCTTCCTTACGACCTTCAGCAGGAGATAGACCACCTTGCTCCCACCCACATCCGTGTACCATCGGGCAGCAACATCCGCATCGATTACCGCCAGGGAACCGAAGCCCCGGTTCTGAGTGTGCGGCTTCAGGAGTGTTTCGGAATGACATCAACTCCCACTGTCGATGCTGGCAGACAGCCTCTTCTGCTTGAGTTGTTATCTCCCGGTTTCAAGCCAGTTCAGCTTACTCAGGATCTCGCAAGTTTTTGGCAAGGCACTTATTTCGAAGTCCGCAAGGAACTGAAACGCCGATACCCTAAGCATTTCTGGCCGGAGAATCCGTTAGAGAGCCAGGCCGTGAGAGGTGTCAAACGATGGTGATCCAGATGCTCTCGCCTCGGTCTCTCGCCGCCGTGATGGCATTGACGAGGCGATGCAGCCAGATGCGAGAGTTTACCACCATGCCTCGGAGTTTGTTTTCGCCCGGCAGGATGCAGCCCTGCGTATCATCGGGGTAGTTACCGGCATGGATGCGGATGCCCTCAAAGCCAGGAACGCCCTGCAGCAGGGGCAGCCACTGCTTGAATCTCGGCGACTTGGTGATGAGCACGGGATAAGTGCCCTCGGGTATGGCAGTCTTGCCCTTCATCTTCTGCGCCTTCTTCCCCGACACTCGCCCCAGACGCACATTCTCCTCTTGGGGCAACAGGGTGATGCCCAGCAGGTTGCGCCACGTTGGCTCCAGGGTATCGCAGAAGTAGTGCTCCCCGTCCAGTTTGCCCACATCTACCACATGGCAGAAGCTGCGCTTCTGGTCCTTATTGAGCGTATAGTTCACCTTGCGCTCCACCTCCTCGTCTTTCAGGATATACATACGCCCTATGGTGTAAGTATTCTGCTTAGCTATTCTTTTGAGTACGATTTCCATAATTGTTTCTATTTAAATTCTTTTTTGAGAAAACATAGCTTGCGATAAAAACTGTAATTACCGTAATTGTAATTGCAATGGCTGTTATCAGCTTTGTCATTACCAGCATTAACGCCTTGTTCGCCTGCCTCCACTTTCACGATATACTTTCTGAACACCCATGTGGCTATCATCCGTCGGGTGCCCTTGGTATCCAGCCCCAAGTCGCTTCTCAACTGCTCAGCCTGCTGATAAGAGAACTCATTTGGCAGAAGTTGCAGCATATTGGAAGGCCCTCTTTTGCTCGACTTCACTCCCTCCTGCTCCGCCTTCACGATAGCATCTCGGAAGAATCTCATCTTGCAGTACAGGTCATACTGCTCGCTCCAGCGCACAAACTCCTCTATCTCGGATTCCCATTGGCAACCATTCGCCACATAGAGCACGCAAGCCTTCAGATAGGCAATGACATTGGCTCTGAACGAGAGGTTCTCGTAAACCCTGTCTTGGCTCATACGGGCAAAGTCGGCATTCTCCTCTTTCAGCTTCTGTGCCAAGGCGAAAGCCTCAGGGCAATTGATAGTACCAGAAGCCATGTTAAGATGCTCGATATAGGGTTTTAAGTTCTCTCTGAATGTGTCATCGTATGTGCCATAGACAGGCATCTCGGCTCCTATCTCACGCTCTGGGATAGTACAGAAGTTGATTCTGGAGATAGGACCATCGGTCAATACCTTGGAGAAATATCGGATACCCTTGTTGATGGTGGTCGAGGCATTCCAGTTAAATCGGATGGTTACTCGCTCCGTAACACTCTGCGTGCCCACTCGGGTTTGTCCATATTGATTACCAGGGTCGAAGGCGAGGCACATGATACGAAACTGCTGGTTGCCAATGCCCCTTAGGTTATCAAACTGGTCTATCTCGTTGAGAGCAGTATAGAGGAAATGCTCCTGCGCCTCGGCGGTACGCATCACGAAGGCAGGGTTGGTCATATCGGCGTCTATCTCCTGGATCACGAGATTTTCAGGTCGCTTACGCTTATCCTTGTTAGCACCTTTTCTTGTCACCTCATCCTTCCACTCCTTCTCTCGTTTCAGGTTATCCTTGTCTCGTTTTCTGATATCTTCCATAATCAGGTTGATAGGCATCTGCACGCAGTTCTTTCCTGCGCCCGTACCAGCTAAGAGACAACACATTAGCGTAGCCTCATGCTCCACATTGTCGATGTAATTAAAATAGGTGCGGCAGAGGTGGGTGGCTAGCGGAGGAAAGATGGCATGGGCTACGGCAGGCTTATAGATATCCGGTGTCTGAGACACGAGGAGCTCCACGAGCTTAGGCAGCTTCTTCGGCATCTCGGGCGGAGCGGGGTAATCATCTTCACAGTTAGGAGTTTGGAGTGAGGAATTAGGAGTTGAGAGAGTCGCTTGCTTCTCTGCTTGCGCATTGATGCGGATCACATCTCTAGAGAATGGCTTCGAACTGTCTCCATATTTCTCATAGAAGTCATGGATCAGCTGCTGGCAGTCACGCTCTTGGGCGAAGCTAGGCATCTTCACTGCCACTACTCTTCTCAGCTCCTCTTCGCTCATCACCCTGCTCGCTCCTGCGCTCATGATGGCAAGAAGTGAGGAGTGGCGAGAGCCCTCGGTATCGATATTCACATTCTTCAGTCCTGCCGACTCCGTGAAGAGGTCGAAGGCTATCAGGCTCTTCTCGCTGGCGGTACCAGAGGTTGGTAATCCGTCAGGAATCTGATAGCCTCCAGCAGAGCCATGAGAAACAGCAGGATTGCCGTTAGAGCCCGAAAGTCGATTGGTTTGAACATTCTGTTGAGTATTTACGGTTGATGGTTTGATATTGATTTCGTAAGGCTGGTTAGCCTTGCCTCTGCCGTCGATGGTGAGACCACGCTTCAGATAAGCCTCTCTGCGAGCCTTCAGTTCATCGGCAGGAAGCACGGCATACCAGTCCTTGGAGCGATAGATCTCCGAGTCCTGATCCGTGATAAAGAGGATTCTCTCTGGGGTGAAGCAACTCTCATCGCAGGGCACGCCAAGTGCCTTACAATACGCTCTCTGCGTCTCCTCGATAGTCATACCTATCGGCATTCGGATGTCGATGTGGAGTTTCTTACGAGCCGAGTATTCCAGATGCAGTAGCATTCCCTTCCAGATGGAGTCGCTGCAATTCAGCTGCCTTGCCATTTCGATGGCGATACCCACCAGTTCCTTATCGTCGATGTCGATGGTGGTCTGGAAGAGAAAACTCGTAGGGTCAGCATCCTTCTGCGAGCGATGATTCTTGAGGAATCGGCTGTAGTGGCCGCAGCGGAAGGGCATCAGCCCCTTCAGTTTGTCATTGCCCCCACGTATCTGCTCCACCATATCGTGGAGCCAAGGCTGAGCTATCAGCTTGTCATATTCAGCCAGGGGCAGGCAGCTGGCGCTGCCCTTATTGCCCCCACGCTGAGGATTCATTGCAATAAAGTGGTTCATGCTTAATTATACATTATTAATTATACATTATCTATTACTCCTTATAGTCCTCCCACTCCACATTTTCCTTGAAGGGCTTGATAGCCTTCACCATCTCCTGGTGCTCACCCTTGAGGCAGCGCAGAATCTCCGCCTTGCTCATGTCCTTGGAGAAGGCATAGTTCACCTGCACGATTCGCTTGCTAGTGCGCACCACCCCGTGCTTGGTCTTGAGAATCTCCGTGAAGGGCTTCTCTCGCTTGCCCTGCACATAAGGCTTGAAGTCCACCCAGTCGCCTCGTCCATTCTCGCCACCCGAGAATATCATCCTGCCCCTGATCACTTGCGGCTTGTCACTGATTACCTCCGTCTCGTTCCATGGCGCCTTGCGCACTGATACGTTACCATTCTCCTCGGTGATCACTGCACCGTCCACCTTTACTGCATTGATTAGTCTTGTAAACATATTATATGTATTAAAAGATTGAGAACCCGCAATACGCGAAGTCCCCGCAACCAGACGCGCTGTGCATCTGATTACGGGGACAAAGGTACTAAGAAGTAAAATGTTATCTTTATAACAGTTATATAATATTATACGATTATATCAGCTATAAGTATCTGAACATCAAGAGATATATTCCAATAAAATTCTTCGAATATTTTTTGCCTCATTACACCAGGCATTATAATTACTAAACTGTGATATGTTATTGCTCACCGATGCTTTAGCCACACCTTCGATATGCGAAGCATTCAAGAATAGGGCATGAAAAGGTTTCCACATGATAGTATTGTTAGCAGGGTGCTTCACTCCCAGAATATCGGATACGATATACACCATATATCCATACTCAGCCTGCGTACGATCCCATACATACCAAGAGCCCTCAGCATGAATATACTTATGTTCTGTCAGTGTTTTCCATATCAGGGCAGCCTTCTCAGTCTTGAGTCTGGGGTCCACCTTGATTTCCTGGTCTACTTTAAGATTTTGGTTACTAGCAGCTGTATTCTGCAAAAAATCACTCACCTGCGCATTGCTACCAATGACAACAGAGCAATTCAGTATGGTTACTCCACCAGTCAGAATTGCCTGGGCAAAAATTTCTTCTAACGACATTTTCCTTTTCTTGTTAGAATGTTAATGATAAGAACAAGTCACGTTTTACCTATCGTTGGGGAAAGGACTTCTAGCAAACGGTGTCCGCACACAATCTTGTTGCATACGGTAGTCTTTAAGGCAAATGATCTTCGCCCAAGCGGATATGAACTTTCATTTTTACGAGATAATTTATTAATTAATAGCATATTAGGTTGCGCTACCCTGGCAAACTCTCATTCTTCACCACTTGGCGCAAGTCTTTTTTCTTATATAAATCCTCCACGAAGCTAGCCATCATGCCATATATCTTCTCATAACGCTCTTTCAGTTTGTTGATTTCATTCATCTCATCCTTCTTTTTTTGCTCCTTGTCTCTTCCCCATCTTATCTTGCGTTCTCTGGCAGCCTCTTCTTTCATCAGGTAATAGCCTATGACATAACAAAACTTTCGGATGCTCTCAAAGGTAATAGATGTCTTCTTCTTTCTCAGCGCAGCGATAGTTTTAGGGTCTACACCAAACTCCATATGAATCTCCTTGGGGGTCATCATATCCTCATTCATCATCAGATCGAGCAGTGTTCCCACCTCCTCAATCATATTTTCTCTCATGATTCTATCAGCATAAGAGTTGATGTAACTTCTACCTTTAGTCATTGCTTATTCCAATTTTTGCCTCAAAATTAGCTTCCTTATTTGGAATAAACAAGTGATATGGGATTCTTTAAATCCCAAAAAGAGTGCTATTTTTTTACTATCTCACAGAAATTTAAGCAAAAAACTTAATAAAGTGTGCATTCATAGTAAAAGGAACTGGCAGCCCGGAAGCTACCAGTTCCTGTCATATATGTTACTTGATAACTATCTTTTTTGTCTCATTAGCTTTGCCATTCTGTGCTCTGTTCACGAGATACATACCTGCCGAACCATTCACATTGAATGTAGCTGTTTTCTGCCCAGCTGGCACCTTAAACGACTTCACCTTAGCACCATTGGCAGAGAATACTATTATCTCCGACCCTTTCTCGTTATTGTCATTGAAGTTCACCTGTATGTCAGCTCCCTTGTTAGCGATGGTAGAAGAGAGGTTCATACCACCTGGCACAGTTCTCACCTTCCAGGATGTGATGGCTGTGGGCTTCTCTGCCATCGTAATGGATGCCATCATCGTATGTGGCACCATCGGCTTGGGAATCCTGGTGGGAAGACTCCTGAAAATTGACCGCAGCATCGCACTGCTAACCGCTTGCGGAAGTGCCATCTGTGGAGCTGCAGCAGTTTTGGGTGTGGATGGGGCCATTCGTCCAAAGCCTTACAAGACGGCAGTAGCCGTAGCCACCGTAGTCATCTTTGGAACATTATCCATGTTCCTCTACCCTATTCTCTACAGAGCTGGCATCTTTGACCTATCACCAGATATGATGGGACTCTTTACGGGTTCCACCGTTCATGAAGTAGCCCATGTGGTAGGTGCAGCCAATGCCATGGGAGCCGAGGTGAGCAACAATGCCATCATTGTGAAGATGATAAGGGTGATGATGCTGGTACCGGTATTACTGGTGATTGCATGGACCGTTGCAAGGGATGTTGCCAAAAGAGATAATCTGGAAAATACTGATACCAACAAGCCTAAAATCAGCATTCCATGGTTTGCCATTCTCTTCCTGGTAGTGATTGGATTCAATTCTCTTGGTTTGCTTCCGGAAAGCATAGTGGATTGGATTAACCAACTGGATACTTTCCTCCTGACCATGGCAATGGCAGCATTGGGAGCCGAGACAAGCTTTGACAAATTCAAGAAAGCTGGCATTAAGCCTTTCCTCCTAGCTGCTATTCTTTATTGCTGGCTCATTGGAGGTGGATATTGTCTGGTGAAGTTTGCCATTCCATATTTACAATAAGGGCATCGCCCGGGGCTAAGAGCTTTTGGGCTTTCAGCCCGTTTGTTTCAACCGTACAGTTAGATTTTTTGTAGTTTATGATCTTGATTTCTCGAAAACAAGGCTAATTTCGAACAATTCGAGGGAAATCATAGAAGTTTTTTATTATACTGGCTTATAATTCGGAAATTTTTATCTAAATTTGCAACAAATTTCGTAAAAATGAGTTATTATATAATAATAGGATCATAAATGAATAGGAAAATCATGAAGATGAAGATAAATAAAAAGCCGGAATGATATGCACTCCGGCTTTTTATTTATGCTCAGTTTGAAAAATATCATCAAGTACTTTAGCCATTCTGGTAATCAAGGGAACGACCAAGGCGTTTCACATGCAGAAATATCGAAAATTCTCGGGCATCCCTGCATTACCTGTCCAGTTATCATAGAATCCTTGAATTCTTTCTGCTTCCAAAGGTGTGATAAGTCGCATCTGGTTCCTCTCGGGATCCATAATTACATGGGTGCTCCGATTTAATGAACTTTCTGAGGTCAGCATTGTCCGTGCAGGCTTATCTATACTGTCTGGGAAAGCGATGGCTCCTTCGCTGAAAGTATACTTGTGTCCATTACGGGATGTGCGCTCAATGCGTTTTGCACCTTTCAGATATTTCCACTTTTCAAAAGTATCTCCTACAAGGAAATATTTGTCAGGGACATTCTTTTCTATTAGGGAGCGAATCGTTTTTGGGGGCTCATATATCTGTGTGGTTTTAGCAGTGAAAACTTTTCCATTGGTCATGTATCCAGCATTTTCAAATGGAAATTTAAATGAATCGGAAATACCAGGGATATCATTAAAATCTAAATTACATGAGCTGATTTGAGATTCTGCAATTTCTTCAATAGGAAAAGCACGCGCAAAAAATCCATCATGATTGAACAATAAAGTAATGTCCTTCAAGTGGCTCGCCCTTAGGATGGCTCATCACCTCCTGACCCAGTGCCACTGCCTCGGCAAACACGTGGTCGTAGTCTATCGG
>ENA-UEQL01000728-UEQL01000728.1-human-gut-metagenome-genome-assembly--contig:-NODE-728-length-23737-cov-15.001648_pt1 | contig 23737 bp, 29 predicted proteins | sample MGYA00242905_ERZ507926 | MGnify/ENA primary metagenome ERZ507926 (study PRJEB26167, sample SAMN06115531) | human gut metagenome | host: Homo sapiens | place: China:Henan | collected 2015-09-09...
GTCCTTGATATCGTCATGATCCGAGGATTCGAAATCCATGAAGAGGATATCCTTCGGGTCTGTGCCAGCCTCGATCATCCTCCTCATATGCTGGTCCATGACCACGGATTTGCCCGCACGTCTGACACCCAGGATGACTTTCACGATGTCGGGGCTGTCCTTCCATCTGTCGAGTTCCTCAAGATACTGTGTTCTCTCGACCTCTTTCATGAATATGCATCCAATCTGTGGTATAAAAGAGTATCATAATACCCATTATCAATATATCATATTAATAATGAGTATTATAATCATCTTTTTTGTTTTTAAGTTGCCGTAGGACATCTCCGAGACTTCGTCCGCGGTCATCATCCTGAGGAAGTTCCCTTCATTTACATCGATATGCGGATCGCCGTGGACCTCCCGTACATGGACGACGCGACGGATGTGTCCCGGGATCGAGAAGATGTCCGGGTATCAGGAACCCCCTCTCCTCAAGGCCTTCTTCTGGCCGAAGGTCGAAGGGGTGCATTCACATTCCTGTATGGAAGGGGAGCGGTCACGGCATTATGCCGGGTATCGTCGAGAATCCGTCTGCGGCCGTATGTCGGTGCTTCACAGCCATGCATAAGGGTCCGGACGGACATGGTCCGGGATGATGCCGTCCGGAAGAGTGCCAGACGATTTCCTTCCTGACCCCATCCTTCCATCCGCCCGATATGCCAGCCGACCCATGGAGGAATAAGTTTATCCGCTTAATATACGGTACACTATGCGGGATGGGATGCTAGGATGGGATTATTCAGCAGAAGGAAGAAAGGGGACTCCGTACCGAAGACCGATGATTGCTCTGTGAGATACAGGGAGTGCGATTCCGACCGCAGGACCGGTTCCGGGTCCAGGAAGGTATTCCTCGTACCGCCGGTGAACGGACTTCCCGACAGGGAGAAGTTCATGGACGGCATCTTCGACGATTCCTGCATGGGGATGATGATGAACTCCGATACGAAGTTCCCGGCCAACGACTGGTACGAGCTCTCCGCCGGCAGAGGCAATTGTGACGCACAGTTCAACCTGGCTTTCAATCTGGAACACGGGATCGGGGCACAGAGGGACGTGGTCAAGGCCGTCGAATGGTACACCAAGGCCGCGGCCGGAGGGAATTTCAAAGCATACTACTGTCTCGGCTGCATATACGCCGCGGACAGCGAACTCGCCGATCTGGAGAAGTCGTACGATTGTTTCTCCAGGGCTTCCACGGAGGGGATATCGCGTGCCAGCTATCTCCTGTACGTCATGTACATGAAAGGGATGGGGTTGGACGAACCCAATTCGTACCTGGCGATAAAATGCCTCAAACAGGCCGCGGAGGAGAAGGATCCGGCGGCCCTGTATGCCATGGGGCAGCTGTCGCTCTACGGCAGCGAATACGTGGACAGGAGCGGGGACCGTGCGTGGAAGTATTTCGAGGAATCCTCTCTGCTGGGATGCGTACCGGCCATGACCGCCGTGGGCGTCATGCTCTGCTTCGGTCTCGGCGGGAAGAACCCCAACCGCAACGTCGCCTACAGCACCCTCATGGCGGCATCCAACAGCGGGGACACGACCGCCTCCAACGCTCTCGGGCTGATGCACCTCTATTCCATGACCCAGTCGTGCTCTCCGAAGAAATCCGAGGACCTCTTCAGGATATCCGCGGCCGCCGGCGACGGATCCGCCCTGAACAACCTGGCCGTCATACAGTACTTCGGCATGGACGGTAAGGATGATGCGGCGGAGAATTTCAGGAAGGCCTCCGAGAACGGGAGTGTCCATGCGGCGGAGAACGCCGTATCGATATCCAGCGGGGAACCCATGGCCTGCGAGCTGGATTGCGGATATATCTCCCTCAGCCTGATCATGGACGAGGAGCATGTGAAGAAGATCAAAGAGCATGCCTGATGCTACATGTAATATCCGAGTTTTATAACCCATGACAGGCCATCCCATATCCTATGGAACAACACATGGACGTGACAGGGGACGAGTCCGAGTACGAGATGCTCTATTGCGTGCACGACATGCTGTCGCTGTACTGCAGGCATCACGAACTGATCTACGGCCATGTTCCTGAGAGGATAGGCCTGATCCTGAAGGAGACGGAAAGGAAGATGAAGGTGTTGGAGACCAGGATATCCTGATGCTGCGGACGGCACAGTATTATAACCCACATAGTAGATTGACGGCGGATGCTCAGCGTCGACCTCGACATATACCAGACGGCCGCGATGGGGGCCCTCGCATTGGCATTGGGCCTAGTGCTGGTCAGGAAGTCCAAGACGCTGAGACGTTTCTGCATACCTGCGGCCGTGGTCGGGGGTCTGGTATTCGCCCTTGTCAACTGCCTGCTCCACAGCGCGGACATAGCTGAATTCGACTTCGACGAGACCTTGAAGAACGTCTTCATGATGGCATTCTTCTGTTCGGTCGGTTTCATGGCCTCCTTCCGTATGCTGAAACAGGGAGGGAAACTGGTCGTGGTCCTCCTGGCACTGGTGTCCGTACTGATCGTGTTCCAGGATGTCATCGGATCCGCCCTCTGCACGATATTCGGTCTCGATCCGAAGATGGGTCTCGCCCTCGGGTCCATAAGCCTCGTCGGAGGACACGGGACGGCCGCATCCTACGGGGAGCAGCTCGTCAACGATTTCGGTATCGCGAACGCCGACACGGTGGCCATCGCCGCCGCCACGTTCGGGTTGGCGTTCAGCGGTTTCATCGGCGGACCTCTGGCGAAGGACGCGTCGAGCAAGGGGGTCTGGGACCTGATCAGGAGGACATCCAGCTCCAGAAGGAGGACGAGTCCAAGGTGGAGGTGGACAACAACCGCTTCCTTCTGGCACTTATGCTCATGGTGATATGCATAGGTGCTGGGACATACATAATATCGGCATTCAAGGAGGTCGGGATAACCCTCCCCGTCTATCTGGGGGCCATGATCGTGGCACTCGTCATACGCAACGCGGCGGACCACTGGAACATCGATCTCCCGCTGAGGGAGATAAGTGCCCTCGGCTGGATATGCCTGTCGATGTTCCTCGCCATGGCGCTTATGGTCACCAAGCTCTGGCAGCTGGCGGATCTCGCAGGCAAGATGGTCGTCATACTCCTGGTACAGGCCGCGGTGGTGGCGATATTCGCCTATCACGTCATATTCCGTTGTACCGGAAAGAACTACGAATCGGCGGCGTTGGTCACGGCCACCTGCGGTTTCGGTCTCGGCGCCACTCCGAACGCGGTCGCCAACATGGAGGCCCTGTTCGGAAAATACGGTGTGGCCCCCAAAGCATACTTCGCCGTACCGTTGGTCGGAAGCGTCTTCATAGACCTTGTCAATACGGCGATCCTGACGGTGTTCCTGAACATACTGTGACGTATCAGGGCCTTTCGGTTCTTCCTTCGTCCAAGGCCTTCAGGCATTCCTCGGCATCCTCGTCGCCGTATTTGGCGGCGTACTCCAGAAGTATCCTGCCGTTCTCCTCGTCCTTGGTGACCCCTTCCCCGAATGCGTACATGGCGCCCATCTCGTAGAGGGCCTCCGCATACTTCTCGTCGCAGGCCTTCCTAAGCCAATACATGCATTTCGCAAGGTCCCTGTCCAGATAGTTGGTCCCGTCACGGTACCATCTGGCTATTTCGACCATGGCCCCCGTACAGCCGTTGGCCGCGGATTCGAGACAGAGTTTGACGGCCTCCGCCGGGTTGCGGTCCACACCTTTTCCTCTGGAGTAGAGGTTGGCGAGGAAGTACTTGGCATCGTTGTTCCCCCTGTCCGCCGCCATACGGAAGTATTTCGAAGCCTCCAGGTAGTCCTGTTCGATGCCGTCCCCGGTCATCAGCATTATTCCGAGACGCACCATGGCGTCTTCGTTCCCCTTGTCCGCGGACATCCTGTAGAGCACTCCCGCCTTCTCCTTGTCCACCGGGACGGTGAGACCTTGAAAATACATCCCTCCCAGGACATAGAGGTCCCCGGGGTCTTTGGGCGGAGGCACTTCGCGGTTTTCATCGGATTTCCGGACGGGTTCGTCTGACATGATGACGGGTGATGGTCCTAATTATGATAAAAAATCTCCGAGACCGCCGTACCGACGGTCCCGGTGAAGGTTTCAGATCCTGAGTCCTGCGACCTCTTCCAGGAAATACCTGTGCACCGAGAGGTCCTCGGTGAGTTCAGGGTGGAAGGCGGTGACCAACTGCTTCCCCTGCCTCGCCGCGACTATCCTTCCGTCGACCTCGGAGAGGACCTCCACATCCTTTCCCACGGAATCGATGTACGGGGCACGTATGAAGGTCATCGGTATCTTCCCGATGCCGTCGAATCCGTCCTCGGTGTAGAAACTGCCGAGCTGTCTGCCGTAGGCGTTCCTTTTGACGGTTATGTCCATGGTGGCCAGGCTGGGCACCCCTCCGATGACGTTCTTGGAGAGGACGATGAGGCCTGCGCAAGTCCCGAAGACCGGCAGTCCCTTCTCGATGCGGTCGCGGAGCGGGGAGAGGATGCCGAGGTCCTTCAGCAGTTTGCCTATGACCGTACTCTCCCCGCCGGGGATGATCAGGGCGTCGAAGGGTCTTTCGAGGTCCGACCTCTGCCTGATCTCGAAACGGTCGACACCCAGCCTGTCCAGTACATGCTCATGCTCTATGAACGCTCCCTGAAGGGCGAGGATGGCGACCGTAACCATCCTTTACTGCCCCCTCTCCGCCATGATGGTCTTGATCTCTTCGGCGTTGATGCCGACCATGGCCTGACCGAGGTCGGTGGAGACCTCGGCGAGGAGCTTAGAGTCGGTGTAGTTGGTGACCGCCTGGACGATGGCCTTGGCGCGTTTGGCGGGGTCTCCGGACCTGAAGATACCGGATCCGACGAACACTCCCTCGGCCCCGAGCTGCATCATGAGTGCGGCGTCGGCAGGGGTCGCGACTCCGCCGGCGGCGAAGTTGACGACGGGGAGCTTCCCGTTCTCATGCACGAACTTCACGAGGTCCACGGGGACCTGCAGCTGCTTGGCCTCCTCGTAGAGCTCGTCGGCGCGCATGTTCTGGACCTTCCTGATCTCGGCGTTCATCATCCTCATGTGGTGGACGGCCTGGACGACGTCTCCGGTCCCGGGCTCTCCCTTGGTCCTGATCATGGACGCTCCCTCAGATATCCTCCTGAGGGCTTCGCCGAGGTCCCTCGCTCCGCAGACGAACGGGACCTTGAACTGGGTCTTGTCGATGTGATATATGTCGTCGGCAGGGGTGAGGACCTCGCTCTCGTCGATGTAGTCGATCTCGAGGGCCTCAAGGATCTGCGCCTCTACGAAGTGTCCGATACGGCATTTCGCCATGACGGGGATGGAGACGGCATCCTGGATCCCCTTGATCATCTTGGGGTCGCTCATGCGGGAGACCCCGCCTGCGGCACGGATGTCCGCGGGGATCCTTTCGAGGGCCATGACGGCCGCCGCTCCGGCCTCCTCCGCAATCTTCGCCTGCTCCGGGGTGGTGACATCCATGATGACGCCGCCTTTGAGCATCTGTGCAAGTTCCTTGTTGAGTTCGTATCTGCTCTTTGCCATGTTTCTCACTTAACCATAGATAATAATCGTATATTTAGATTATTCTTATTTCTAATTTGTATGTGACTTTAATATTCTGTTAGGAATATGTTTTTCCTTTTACATACTTCAATGTACTTTTTAATCCATTGTTAAAGGGGATTCCCGTTCAGAGACCTGCTCCAAAAACGGGATGGCGCGGGAGGAGGGATTCGAACCCCCGAGGGATGATCCCACCGGTTTTCAAGACCGGCGTAGTAGTCCACTGAGCCACTCCCGCAGCACGAGCCCATAGATGGAACCAATTATTAACCTTATCCGGTCGCAAGCACCTCTTCCTGTATGCTCTCCGCCGGAGGCCAGCGTTTTTTGATGTATCCGGTCATCACCGCGAACCACACGGATTCCATGAGCAGGGACAGGACACAGGGCAGGGACGCCTCCGGAATGCCGCTGAGGAGGACCAGGCACATGGTCGTGGCCAGTCCGGAGTTCTTCCATACGGCGAATCCCATGTAGACCACGGAGTTATCCCTGTCGGCGCCCCTTCTTTTCAGGATATGGATCATCACGAGGCTGACGCCGAACGTCCTCACCACGCATGCCAGGAGTATGAGTACCACGACATCCGGTTCTCCGAATATGAAGTCCCTGTTGTTGCCTATGGAGAACACCATCAGGAGGAACATCATGATGTTGATGAACACGACCTTCGCATTCCTGTTTATCCGCACCTTCTTCAGGGGGACGTTCACCAGGAGCGGGACGGCGATGAACAGGAGTACGTACTTGAATATCTCCAGCGGACTTACGGCGTTGCCGATGAAGACGGTGGTTATAAGCGGTGTGAGACCGAGGGCGATCAGATATGTCACCGTAAGTGCCAGGACCGACATCACACGGTTGCCCCTCATCATGAGGGACAGGGTGATTACCGATACCCCCGACGGTACTGCGGCGAGCATGACCCAGCCGTACCATAGATTCTCGTTGCCGGGGATGAAGAGGGCACCTATCAGGAGGGTGACGATCGTGCATATGCCGAAACACGATACGAACGACCAGAATATGGGTTTTGCATCGGCTTTGAAATCCTTCCTATGGAAGGAAAGGCCGTGCATGGCCGCAATCATCTGCAGCATGAGAACGAGGATGACGAGGTCGGACACGATCTCTCCGAGGGATCCGACCAACATAGCCACGACGATGGCCGCCGCGACCCAGTATCTGATGTCCGTCAAAACGTTCATCATTGCCATAATCCGGTCCATCGGAGCATCATATATAGGGATTTTCCACCATCCAATATTGTTGTCGCAGACGCTCATTTTTTGGAGAAGAACCTTACCGCATCGGATACCGGGTCGTCGGAGGGTACGGCCTCCAGCTGCCTTGCGTTCCTGGATGCCCGGTTGTCCAATATGACGGCCATCCCGCGGTCGGTCTCCGTCCTGATGAGACGGCCTATGGCCTGCCTTATCTTCCTGACGGCGGGGATCTCGCTGGTGTATTTCCACCCCATGCCGGACCCGTAACGGGCGTCGAACATGTCCTTCATGGCCTTCATCTCGATGGTGGGCGGGGGATAGGGCATCCCTATGATGATGGCGAAGCACAGCTCCTCCCCCGGGAAGTCCATTCCCTCGGCCACCGATCCCCCCATGACGCAGAAGAACACCCCGTTCCTTCCTCTCCTGAACGCCTCGAGGGACCTCATGGTGTTCCTCTGGCGGCCGGACTCCTCCCAGTACAGGGGTTTGTCCACGGACTGTTCCATGTACGGGCGGATGTCCTTCATCAGACGGTAGGACGGGAGGAAGACGAGGATGTTCTTGTCCACGGCGTTGCACATCTGCGCCGTCATGCGCTCGATCTTGCTCCACATGGACGGGTTCGCCTTCAGGTCGTTGTAGTTGGTGGTCACGTCCTTGGCGTAGACGACCAGCTTGTTCTCCGCCGGGAAGGGGGAGGGATAGGTGCGCGGTACGGAATTGGACGGCAGCCCCATCACGCGGGCATACTGTGCCAGAGGCTGCAGTGTCCCCGACATGTGGACCGCGCCCGGGAGCGCATTCATGAACCTCACTATGTCGGTAGGGTCTATGCAGGAGGCGGTGAGGTACTCGCCGTCCTCGTTGGACCTGACGGCCCTGACGTAGCGGTCGGCCGGACTCTTGACCCATGCCTCCATGAGCCTTCCGAACTCCAGGACGGGGGACGACGGCGCATCGGTGTCGGCGATGGCCTCCTCCCTCTTCTCCCCCAGCTCGATGGTCCTGTTTATCGCCGCCGTCAGCTGCATGCGGTCGATGTTCAATGCGGTGCACACGCTGTTCTCGAGGGAATCGGCGGGTATGACCTTCTCCTTCTCGTTGAACCCGAGATACTTGGACCCTATGTCCCTCATGGCCGCCCTGACGGACCGGATGAACGCATCGATGGTGACTCCGTCGCAGACCTCCGGCTTCTTGAACAGTCCGGCCTCGTCGAGGGCGGACATGACGAGACGGGTGGTTATGGAGAAACTTTCCTGCTCGCGGACCGCGTCCATTATGTTGTGTGCCTCGTCCACTATCAGGACTATCCCTTTCTCGTCGGTGTCCAGATTGGAAAGGAAGTTCTCGCGGATGTCGGGGTCGATTATGTGGATGTACGGTGCCACCACCACGTCGAAGTCCTTCATCAGCGCCTTCTTGGCCTCATAGGGGCACACGTTGATGTTCCTGCAGTAGACGTCCAGCTCGTCCGATTTGGGGAAGTTCTTCTTGCAGTAGGCCTCCACCGTCTCCAAATTGTGCTGGGTCTCCTCGAAGAAGGGGCATCCTCCCGGCCTGTTCTGCTGGCTCTTCGCCTTCCTGTCCGAGCACAGGGTGGAGAGGGCGCTCGGGGAGAGGGATTCGAAGTCCGGTCTCGCCTGCAGGAGGGGGCACGACTTGTTCCTTCCGGTGAGGGTGATCCCATATACGGGTTTCAAGGTGGATATGGCGCGGAGCTCCTTCATCACCTGGTCCGATTGGGATATCGTCCTGGTGATGTAGACGACCTTCTTCCCGCGGGGTTTGGCATGTTCCAGGGCGCCTGCGAGGGACGTGATGGTCTTCCCTGTCCCGGTCCCGGACTCTATGACTATGTGTCTCGACTGGTCCAATGCCGTGCGTATGTCCGATATGATCTGCAGCTGGGACGGTCTCGGCTCGTACGGGAGGTACGGGGCCTTCATCTGGGAGGCGTCCTTTATGATGGGCAGGGGTTTATCCTTCACCTTCCTGATGGGTGCGCTGCCGTCGAACGCGTATCCGCACTCGGGGCAGTGCGTAAGTCCCGGCATGACCATGTTCCCGCATTGCGGACAGAAGAAGGTGCGCATGTTATCGGGTTAATGGGACTGGATATAAGAAAGGTACAGGGTTATTCCGACGGTCTTCATTCGTCGTCCCCGTCGCGCTCCGACCCGTAGTCCGTATGGCGGTCGATCCCGTTCCCGTCCATGTAGTCCTTGGCCCCGTGGAGGTTGATGGCCACCTGTCTCATGAGGTGTTTCTCGGCCGTCTTCATGTCGTTCCTCTTCATGTAGGCCTGCGCCACCTCCCCATGCAGGTTGGCCAGGAGCTCGGTGTCGTCCAGGTCGTCCCTGTCCATCAGGTCCTCCATGATGGCGATGGCCTTGTCCCTCACATCGAAATACAGGTCCATGTCCCCGGCATCCTCCGCCAGGTCCCCTCTGGATACATAGGCGCTGACGAGTTCCATTATGTCCTCCAGGGAACCTTCGGCACGGAGCTCCTCCCCCACCCTCAGGGATTCGTCGAACACTTCTGCGGCCTTCTCGAAATCCTCCGTGTCCATACGCACCTGTCCTTCGAGGTCGCATGCCTCCATGTATCTGTTCCTGGACCATGGGTCGTCCTTCCCGACCAGTACGGACAGGGCCTTCTCGATATACGGTATCGCGTCCGAGGCCAGGTCGCTGTCCACCAGGTCGCATCCGCAGTCGAGGCACATCTCCGCGATGTCCTTCGTATCGTAATATTTGGATCCGTCCTTCAGATCCCCCAGGCGCGAGGCCGCCACCCTGTAGTCGTCGGCCATGGACTTCACCGATTTCTCTATCTCCAGGGCCCCTCTGGAGGTATAGGCCTTCACGAAGTATCCCGAGTCTACGGAGGTCCCGGAATCCTCCATCGCGGTGATGATCTCGATGGCCTCGTCGAAGTCGGTTATGGCGGATACGAACGACCCGATCATGGACAGGACGCATCCGCGGTGTATGTACGCGTCGAGAAGCTCCTGCGGGGAACCTCCGTCCTCGAGAGCGTTGACTTTCTCATTGTACTCCCTCAGGGCCTGTTCGAGATGCTCGTCCACTGTCGGCATGGGAAGCAGGTAGGCGAACGCGGTTATAACGGTTTTCTTCCGACCGCGGACGCATCATTAATAATCCGTCCAGACTATGGAGGCCCTATGCAGCAGAAGCGCGTTCTCGCGATCCACGACATATCGTGCGTCGGGAAATGCTCGTTGACGGTCGCCCTCCCTATAATCTCCGCCGCAGGTCTGGAATGCTCCGGCATGCCTACCGCGGTGCTTTCCACCCATACCGGGGGGTTTACCGGGTTCACCTACAGGGACCTCACCGGGGACCTCGTCCCGATAACGGAGCACTGGAAGTCCCTGGACATAAGGTTCGACGGGATATACACCGGATTCCTGGGATCGTTCGAGCAGATCGATATAGTATCCAACATAATCGACGAGGTCGGGAAGGACGCCATGGTCTTCGTGGACCCCGTCATGGCCGACAACGGGGAGCTCTACAAGGTATTCCCCGAGGACTTCCCCCGGGGGATGAGGGGACTCTGCTCCAAGGCGGACCTGATACTCCCCAACATGACAGAGGCCGCGCTGATGCTCGGGGAGGAATACAGGGACGGCCCGTATTCCAAGGAGTACGTGGAAGGGATACTGAAAAGACTGTCCGCACTCGGACCGGGGAAGGTCGTCCTCACCGGCGTGTTCTTCGATTCGGAGAAGGTCGGGGCCGCCGCATACGATGCGGTCACCGGGGAGATGACATATTCGTTCAGCGAGAGGGTCCCGGGATACTATCACGGTACGGGGGACATCTTCAGTTCCGTGGTCGTCTCCTGCATAATGGACGGTCTGCCGCTCTCCAAGGCGACGGACATAGCGGTCGATTTCACATACAGGAGCATAAGGAGGACCTATGAGGCCGGGACCGACGTGAGGTTCGGTGTCAATTTCGAGGCAGGGATCCCGAAACTCCTGAAGGACATGGGAAAGGGATGCGAATGACATTGTTGAAGGCGGAGAGGAAGGATGCGGCGGAGATATCCGCCATGTCGTGCAGGATGATGCACGAGACGTATGACGGACTCCTCCCCGGAGGGGCGGAGGAGACGGAATACTACTGCGGCAGGTTCGCCACCCGGGAGGCGTACGAGGCGATGTTCGACGACCACTACGTCTTCTGGTACATCAGGGACGGGGACGAGACCGTGGGATTCTGCGCCGCCCGCGTGGAGGGGACCATGTTCCAGATAAACAAGATGTAGATCGCCGCGGAACATCGCGACGCCCTGTGGAAGTCGACCGTGGACGAACTCATCGCCTACGGGAGGAAGAACGGGGACAGGATAGCATACACGGACGTCAACGCCATCAACACGGATGCGCTCGAACGCTACGGGAGGATGGGCTTCAGAGAGGTATCCCGCAAGGAGAAGGACGCAGGGGAAGGCCACGTCTTCACCGAAGTGGAATTGACCCGGGTCATGTGATCCGGTATCTGGGAATATAATCGGAAACGGTGTATGGGGCAGGGGCCGGAAGGCCCCGTCCCCGCAATTCTGCGGTTTTTTCAGGCCAAGACGTCGGCCATGTCGTATACGACTCCCTTCTTCTGGGAGACGACCCACTTGGCGGCCATGACGGCGCCGCTGACGAAGACCTCCCTGGAGTGGGCCTGATGGCGGAGCTCGATGCGCTCGGAGTTGCCGATGAACATCACGGTGTGGTCTCCGACGATGTCCCCTCCTCTGATGGAGTGGATCCCGATCTCCTTCCCGCGGGGGCAGATGCCTTCGCGGCCGTAGACGAACTCCTTTCCGCCCAGTTCCTTGCTGATGATCTCGGCGGCGGTCATGGCGGTCCCACTGGGGGCGTCCTTCTTCTGGTTGTGATGGGCTTCTATGATCTCCACGTCGTAATCGTTGCCGAGGTATCTGGCGGCATCCCTGACGAGTTTGAAGAACACTCCGACCCCGATGGAGTAGTTGGAGGATATCACGGCGGCCACGTTGTTCTTTATGACGGCGTCGGTGATGGCGGTCTTCTGCTCGGCGGACAGACCGGTGGTCCCGATGATGAGGTTGACTCCGGCCGCTGCGGCGGCAGGGGCGTTGACGGCGGTCGCGGCCGCGATGGTGAAGTCTATGAGGACATCCGTCTTGGATTCCTTCAGGACGGAGGCGAGGTCCTTGGAGTCGGAGACGGGGACGTCGATCTTCCCGATGCCCGCGACTTCTCCGATGTCCTTTCCGATGTTGACGATATCGAAGGCGGCGGAGACGGTGATGCCCTCGGTGGCCATGAGATGGCGGACGATCATGGTCCCCATCCTTCCGCAGGCGCCTACGAGGGCGGCCCTGACCTCGGTCATTCGGAGACCTCCTGGACGGAGTATGCGGTCGCGTATTTCCCGGAAACGGAATATCTGCACATTGTTATCGGAATGCAATCCTGAACACGGTATATAACGACCTCGGAGACACTCTGATACGGACTGTGCGGATAACGGTGCGGGGACCTGTGTGGATGAAGAAAACTCGTAGGGAAAAATTAAGAAAATGAGGTAAAAGTCCCTAGGAAAAATTAACAAAATTGTGCTAAACTCCTAGGTAAAAATTATAGCCCATGTGACGGCATGTCGAATCATGCTCAGAAGAAAGATCTATTCCGAGCTTCTGAAATGGAAAAATGAACCGTTCAAGGAGGCCCTAGTCGTCAAAGGGGCAAGACAGGTCGGTAAGTCTTTCATAATAGAGCAATTCATCAAAGAGAATTTCGAAAGACATCTGACCATAGACTTCGTCTAAAATCCGGATCTCCGTCACATGTTCGACGGAAATCTGGACGTAGATACGATATTGACAGAGATATCGGTCCGTTTTCCAGGTTTCTCCGCGATTCCTGGGAAGACCGCGATATTCTTGGATGAAATCCAGATGTGTCCTGAGGCCCGGACCGCATTGAAATCCTTTGTAAAGGACGGCAGGTTCAGGGTCATCGCCTCCGGATCCCTTATGGGGCCGAACTACAAAGTACCCCGTTCCAACCCGGTCGGATACGAAAGAAGCATTGAGATGTATTCCCTGGATTTCGAGGAGTTCCTCTGGGCCTTAGGACTCGGACAGGAAATAACGGAGCGGATAAAGGGAAACATTGCTTCCATGACCCCGTATGATCGGCCCATATTGGACGACTTGTCCAGATATTATTCCATATTCACAATAGTCGGGGGAATGCCGGAGGCTGTCTCGAAATATCTGGATACCAGGGACATACAGGAAGTCAGGAAGGTCCAGGGAAAGATAGTCGATGGTTATCGGGAAGATATATCGAAATATGCGGATCCGAAGGACAAGGACAAGATAATCGCATGTTTCGACTCCATACCCCTGCAGCTGTCCAAGGAATCCAAGAAATTCAGTTACAAATTCATAGATTCGGAGTTTGTTCCGACATACAGGACTTATGAAAGCAGTATAAATTGGATGAAGGACGCAGCCATTATCGAGATGTGCTGCAACGTGTCTGCACCGTCCGAACCTTTGGAAGAGCATGTGATCGACTCCCAGTTCAAGATCTACATGCGCGATACGGGTCTTCTCGTCTACATGCTCGGTCTGAATGCCGCCAAATCCATACTTTCCGGAGATACGAGGGTGAATCGCGGAGCTATCGCCGAAAATGCGGTGGCCGAAGGTATTCGGAAGAATGGTTTCAGACTCAGATACTTCAAGGCCGATGCATTGGAGATCGATTTCATAGCTGTTCTGGGGAGTGTTGTAACCGCTATCGAGGTGAAATCAGGGAACAACAGACAGGCCAAATCCCTCAGGTCTGTAAAAGACAAATACCATGTGAAGCGGCGCATGAAATTCGAGAAGACCAACATATACAAAGATGACGAAGGGGTCGAGCACTATCCCTTGTTCGCCTGTGCGTTTATGGAGGAAATGGCACCCCGGCCTCAGGTGGATCTATCCATAGACACGTCGGAATTCCTGAAGAGGTTCGCATGACCTCTTATTTTGACGAGATGTATGGGGTTGACTGCCCAAACGTATTCCATTTACCGTTTCGATCAACAATGAAAATAGCCAGGTCACTATCGATGATGCATATTTCCTATGATGTCTAAAAGAGATTAAGACGGGCCAAGAGGCCCTGTTTTTTTAATTCGTTTCAGGTGTCACTGTGCAGATACAGTGTAGGTGGTGAGTCCGTCTGTTGTTTCAGACGATATGCCATATCCAGCACCGAGGTATGCGCTGGGGTCGTAACTTCCGCTGCTGGCAGGTCCGGTGTAGGTACCTCCACAGATCTCTATGGTTTCATCATCAACGATGTGCTCGAAAATACCTCCCTTCTCCATGTCTGCAGAGCCATAGGTGTTGACATAGACCGTGCGGTCTCCATTCCAATCCTTGTCTACGGAGAAAGAGGTGTCGGCACCTCTGTTGCAGAACAGATACTGGGTAGCGCCCTCATTGGCAGCACCTGTTTCGTTCATGTATGCAACGTAGGTGCATCCGCGGATGTTATACTCGCAGCCGACGCACGTACTGTCATCGACGATGAATCCGAAACTCTCGCTTGGACCTCCGAAGTTGTTTATTCCAACAGATCTGCAAGATTTTGCATTGAATATCGCATATTCCACATGGCCTACTGTTTAGTGCCGCTCTGAAGTACGAACAGTTCTATGGCACCCAGTTCCACCCTGAGAAGAGTGGCGACGTGGGTGAACGAATTCTTCAAAATTTTATCAGCTTATGATGACCATATTACCCGCAATTGACTTAATAGGTGGTCGTTGCGTGCGCCTAACCCAAGGTGACTATGCGCAACAAAAGCAGTATGAGGCAGACCCTGTAGACATGGTGCGCCAATACATCAACCATGGACTGCATCGCATTCACGTAGTCGACCTCGATGGTGCCAAAGCTTCATCGCCCCAAAATCTTGATACACTGCGCACCCTTGCAGCCGTTGAGGGAGTAGAGATAGAGTGGGGGGGAGGTATTAAGACGGAACAAGCCTTGGCCGACGTGTTTGCTGCAGGCGCAAGCTATGCCGTGGTAGGTAGCGTGGCAGCACAGCGTCCCGAAAGGTTTGAAGCATGGCTTCAGAAGTATGGCGCTGACCGCATGGTGTTAGGCGCTGACGTGAAGCAAGGCCGCGTGTCGGTGAATGGTTGGCAAGAGGAGGTCGACCTCACCATTGACCAATTGATAGATCGCTTCCTACCTTATGGCCTATCGCAAGTAATCTGCACCGACGTATCGCGTGACGGCATGTTGCAAGGTCCAGCCACCGACCTTTATGTACGATTACAGAAGAAGTATCCTACGGTCGACATTACCGTGTCGGGTGGCATATCGTGTATGGACGATATTATCTCCTTGCAATCTCTCGGTCTACGCAAGGTCATTGTCGGCAAGGCTATCTATGAAGGCCGCATAGCATTAAAGGACTTACAAGTTAACGAATTAACAAGATGACAAGTTAACGGGTAAGTTTGTTTTTTAATTGTGCAGCAAAAGGTAACCCTTTGCACATTCTCACATTCCCCCTTTCCATGCTTAGTAAACGAATTATCCCTTGCCTTGACGTGAAAGAAGGTCGCACGGTGAAAGGCATACACTTTGAGGACCTTCAAGACGTAGGCGATGCCGTACAACTCGGCCAGCACTATGCTCGCACGGGAGCTGACGAGTTGGTCTATCTCGACATCAGTGCCACACGTGAAGGGCGCAACACCTTTACGCAACTCGTTACGCGCATAGCCGACGGCATTAACATTCCCTTTACTGTAGGCGGTGGTATTAGTACGATAGACGATGCCGCTCGTTTGCTCGATGCTGGAGCCGATAAGGTGAGCATCAACAGTGCGGCTTTGCGCACGCCTGATTTGATTGACCAGATTGCCGCTCGCTATGGTTCGCAGTTTGTGGTCGTGGCCATAGATGCGCGCCACGCACCTTTGCTCCCAACTGACGATGAGGCCCTGGTGCGTTGGACGGTGTGTTCACATGGTGGCACACAACCCACCGAACGCGAACTCTTTACTTGGGCACATGAGGCACAAGAGCGGGGCGCGGGCGAAATACTTTTCACCTCTATGAACCATGACGGCACAAAGTCGGGCTATCCTTGCACTACTTATGCGCGACTCACTGCCAGCCTCCACATTCCCGTCATTGCCTCAGGTGGTGCAGGCAATGCACACCACATTGCTGAAGTGTTGAACGAAGGGCATGCCGATGCTGCTTTGGCCGCCAGCATTTTCCACTTTGGCGAAATCACCATTCCCGAACTCAAAGCGCAACTTCGTGCCGAAGGACTTGCGGTGAGAATGCAACGTTAATGTGCAAATGTGGAAATGTGCAAATGCTTTGTTAATGTGCAAATGTGAGAATGTGCAAATGTGCAAATGGTCGCCGTTTGTTGCGCAGTTATAAAACTAACTTACCCGTTAACCCGTTAACCCGTTAACTTGTCAACTCAAAAAGAAATGATCTGGGACGATATAAAACTCGAAAAGTGTGCTGATGGACTATTGCCTGTCGTCATACAAGATGCCACAACATTGCGCGTGTTGATGTTGGGCTATATGAATCGCGAAGCATTTGAAAAGACGCAGCGTGAAGGACGTGTCACTTTTTTTAGTCGTACACGTCAGAAACTTTGGACTAAAGGTGAAACCTCTGGCCATTACCTCAATGTAGTAGACATTTACCTCGACTGTGATGCCGACACTTTATTAATAAAGGTACACCCCATTGGACCCACTTGCCACCGTGGTACAACGGCCTGTTTCGATACCCCCGAAGACGAGGGCTTTGTTCGCTCTTTAGCGCAGTTAATTCATAGTCGGCATGAGGAGTTGCCCGAAGGTTCGTACACCACGCGCTTATTTATTAAAGGTGTAAAGGCTATTGCCAAGAAGGTAGGTGAAGAATGTACCGAAAGTATCATCGAGGCCGTTGACGGCAATCGTGATCGTTTTATCTACGAGGCAGGAGACTTGCTCTACCATTACCTTGTGCTCATGGAGCAAATGGGCATTTCAGTCACCGACTTGGAACACGAATTGCGCCTACGCCATTCGTAGTGTAAGTGTTGGTCCTACGTAACGCGTGCTGCAATTTGAAAGCTTAACATGAATGAACATTAACGAAATAAATTACGAAAAAAGTAGTAACAGTATGGTATTTAATTTCTTTTTAAATACAAACTTGATGACTAAAAATGTTCCTACTAATAATGAAAAAATGATTAAAGACCTAAAATCAAAGGTAAAGGAAGATAAAGAATTATATCCAATATTTTTTAAGAAAATAATTAATCCTGTAGAGATAATTAAAGAAATGATAATAGGTTTAACTCCATTTAAGAAGGCTTTGAATATTGGGTTATTAGTAAAATGTTTTAAGATACTTGCAATAAGAATAATTATTATAAAGGAGGGAAGAATTACCCCAATTGTAGCACAAACGGCTCCTAAAAATCCAGCTTGAGTAGATCCGACATAAGTTGCCATATTAATAGCTATTGGTCCAGGAGTGGATTCACAAATACCAATGAAATCATAAAATTCATTTTCGGTAAGCCACATTCTAGCAACTACAGTTTCTCTAATAAGAGGAATCATTGCATATCCTCCACCAAAAGTAAACAAACCAATTTTTAAAAATTCTAAGAACAATAAAAGGTAAATCATATGTTTTCCTTCTTTCTATAGGAAGATATAGCATACACGAAAATACCAATTATTCCACCTAAAACAATAAATAAGATTGATGAGAAATTAATATTGAATAACTGAAGAATAATTAAAGTAATTATTGATACAATAAAAACAATTAACCATACTAATTTTTTATCCATTTTGATTAACATTTCAATGCCGGCTTTAATAATCAAAAAAGCAATTGCACATTTAATCCCAATGAATGCGTATTGAACAATTTCATATGATAGTAAATTTTTAAAGAATAATGAAATAATGAAAATAATGATAAAAGAAGGTAAAGTTACACCAATGGTAGAAAATAAACTCCCTAAGAACTTTTTTTGTTTGTAACCTATAAATGTTGCTACATTAATTGCAATTGGTCCGGGAGTTGATTCGGCAATCGCAATTATTTCTAACATTTCATCTTCAGTAATCCATTTTTTCTTTTCAACAACAATTTCTTTGAGTTGAGGAATCATTGCATAGCCACCGCCAAAGGTGAATAAGCCAATTTTAAAAAATATATAGAAAAGTTCTAAATTACATCGCATTTTAATCACCAATATAGATTATATCACTTTTAAGAAAATGTTTTAAATCTTTTGCAATCCAAGAAATAGCTCTTGTTTATAAATTGATAAATTTAAATAATTAGTGTATAATGTATAAAAAAGGTGGTGGTTAAATTGATATTGTTAATAGATATTGGTAATACTAATATTGTACTTGGTATATCAAAAGACAATCAAATAATAAATACATTCAGATATGTTACAAATTCTTTATTAACTGAAGATGATTATTATCAAAAGATAAGTTCATCACTTAATAAATATTTTAAAGATGATTTTGTTGACGGAGCTATTATTTCAAGTGTAGTTCCTCAACTAGACCATGTTTTTAACCAAATGATTGAAAAATATTTTAAAGTCAAGGCGATGAATGTTGGACCTGGTTTAAAAAGTTGTTTACAAATAAAAATTGAAAACCCTAAACAGCTTGGTGCCGATCTTTTATGTGATGCGGTGGGAGCATACATTAAGTATGGTGGACCTACAATCATCATCGATATGGGTACCGCAACAAAATTATTAGTTGTCACTAAAAATAAAGAATTCCTAGGTGGTGCAATTTGTGCAGGTATTAAGGGCTCAATGGATAGTCTTGTTACAACCACTTCAAAATTGTCAAGAACTTCACTAGAAGTCCCTAAAAAAGTTATTAACGGTGATACATCACAATGTATTCAAAGTGGAATACTTTATGGACATATTGCTATGGTTGAAGGTTTAGTCAACAAAGCAAAAGCCGAAATTAGTGATTCTTCAACAAAAGTAATTGTCACTGGTGGTTATTCTAATGTAATAAAAGCTTATTTAGATAGTAGTTATATATATGATGCTAACTTACTTTTAGATGGTATGCTTTTTATATACAATAAGAATAAATAAAAAAATTTAATAAAACCATTATTTGTTTCATATATAAATAGTGGTGATAAAATGCAAAATAATAATAATATAAAAAAGGTTGTTCCTGAACCTTTATTGTTTATACATACTGTTTCAACCCCTATTATGTCAAATGGTTCTCAAAGATACTATGATAGTAGAGATCCTGAAAAATCAAAAAGCAAAGAGAAAGCAGAACTAATAATAGGCAAAGAAGAAAACAAAAAAAGTGAAATAAGAAAAGCAAAGAATCAGAGAGAAAGGTATTCAATGGAAAAGATATGCAAGGACAGGGTTGAGCTGTATATGGAGATAATGAAGAAGAAAAATTGTTAATTTAGGTTTTTGGTATTTGTAGTGATGGCTGGTGACTGGCAAATAATGCCTCATCAGCCTTCTTGTTTTATATATAATATTCAATGAGAAAGATAATAGAGCCTGCAATGCGGATTATAAACGAGGCAGTCAAAGGAAACATGAATATATTTGAATACGGAGATGCTGCTTTGAAACAGGCAATATTGATATTGTCATGTCTCGAATCAGAATTGACTGAAGAAGAGAAAATGAAGCTGAAAATTTCGTCAGCCATGATAAAAAAGTGAACTATCACTTGTTCAAGCTAATCTTTTATGGTATATTTGCACTGAATTTATTAATTTAATTTAGAGATGGAAAATAACATAGGAAATCGGTGGATGTGCACTTATTACAACAAGCTTGTAAAGTGTGGTATCAGTGAGGATGCGGTAAACGCCCTTTCGGAGAAGTACGGTGATTTGATTGCCAATGCAAGTTTTTCAATGAAGACAGATTGCGGCTTGGCATATGACGGTTCTCTTGTAGAGACCGCATTGACAAAGCTTACCGTATATGCCGTCAAGCTCAACAATCTTTATCCAGAGGAACTTCGTGTTGATGTCAATTCAATTGTGAAGGTATGTCTGTTGCAGCACATCGCAAAGGCTGTACGTATGGAAAAGTCAACAAATGACTGGCGCATCAAGAACCTTGGAGAGGCTTATACCTATGTAAAGAAGATTGCGTCAATTGGAACAGGACTACATTCTGTTGCAATGGCAACTGAGTGTGGAATTACATTCACTCCGATTGAGATTGAGGCCATGACATCAATTGATAGGGATGGTGAAAATGACATGCAGTTCAAGTATCACAGCAACATGCTTTCAAACATTGTGTATCAGGCAAACCAGATGGTATATATAGCTGCACAGAAGCAGGCTGGACTTATTGATTGATATGTATAATGGAGACACATATAGAAAAGAGAATAAAGAGAGAATTAAAGAAAAGGATAAGGGAATGGAAAATTACATTAATGTAAAGATAAAGAGAGACGATGAGGATGTAAAGTTGCCGAAATATGCAAAACCAGGTGATTTTGGGATGGACTTGACGTGCACATCAATTGTATATAACAGCGAATATGATTTTTACGAGTTCCACACTGGGGTCTATTGTGAATTTCCAAAAGGAGTCGGTGCATATCTCTTGCCACGTTCGTCAAACAGAAAGACAGATGCATACCTTTGTAACTCATGCGGATTGATTGATGAGGGATATAGAGGTGAACTTATTTTCTGTTACAAGAACAGGACATCATATAAAGTGAATTGTATGCTTGCTGAATGGGAACGTCTGAAAACCGAATCATATGATAAAATGTTTGAAGAAGATGCACGCATGATAATTTCAAGTATACATGAAGAGCCCGACCCAATGGATTTTTGCCCATTTAAGGTAGGTGATAGAATAGGACAAATGGTTATTTTTGAAACCAAGAGGGCTGAACTCACAGAGGTGGACGAACTTACTGACTCTGAACGAGGTTCTGGTGGTTTCGGTCATACAGGGAATTGACTATGTGGACAAGAGAAGCTTTTCAAACAATGTTTGACTGTGTCTGGATTACCGTTTTTATTATCCTGTTTGTTTTTACATCATGCAAGGCAATATTTGAAATAGTAGAAAGATTCAGGCACAAGTGATTACGACCTTGTTGGTTCAATTAATTTTGAATTGACAGGGTTTTTGTTATATATTATTTGAGAAACAAATAGATAATGTCTAAGAACAAGGAAATTACTGTCATTGTATCTTCCCGAAAGGATGGTGAGGAGAACAAGGAATTCATTGATAACTTAAAAGACACATGCGGAACACCAGCAAAGGTAATATATATTCTCAACGACGGAGCAATGGGTCTTAGTGAACTATACGGAAGCATGCTATCCAACCCAGCAGTTGAAAGTGAAATTGTGGTGTTTCTGCATGATGACATAGAGCCGTTGAGAAATGGATGGGGAAAGGAAGTCGTAAGGCTTTTCAACAAACATAAGGAATATGGCATTATAGGTGTTGCTGGTTCTGCTGAATTCGATGAAGAAGCGGCCTGGTGGAGATACAAGGATATATACGGACAGGTATTGCATAAAAGCGGAGGAAAGAGTTGGCTAACAGCATTTTCACCTTTATTGGATAAAGACCTGGAGGAGGTTTGTGTCATTGACGGACTTTTCATTGCAATTGACAGAAAGAGAATCAGCAAGAATTTCGATGGTGCATTAAAGGGCTTTGATTTTTATGATGTGGACTTCTGCTTGGCCAATTATATTGATGGTAAGTGTAAAATAGGTGTAACCACAAACATCAGGCTGGCTCATAAGTCAGTAGGGGAATTAAGTGAGAATTGGTACACCAACAGGGAAATTATAAGGAAGAAATACGGCGAATACTTCCCAATAAAGGTTCATAAAGAGGATGGTATGTTCAGCAGTAGATAGTATTATAATCAAAAATAGCCATATATAATTAATTTTTTTCATATTAAAAGATATTTATATATAAAAAGAAAGATAATATAAACATTATATAATAATATTTTAAATTCAGTGATTATACAGAGTAAGTACACTAAAATATTTAATTCAAAAGATATGACTCGCTTGAAATACAATGAGTTATATGACTTTGCTGTGCTTGCTCGAAATCACAAAAACACCGTATCACAGTATGTTAATGACCACTTATTCCATTACCTTGAATACAATAAGTTCTCCTTCATGAAGGAAATGAGATTGTTGTATAAGGGCCTCTTGACAAGTTCATTTGACGCACAGCTCTATACACAGGTATTCACTTGCTATCAAAACAAGTTTGAGTCAATACAACGCAAACTAAAGTTTGAAGCATCAGTGTTCAAAGGCTTTGAGTTCTATAAACGTGATACCAAAAAATATAAGAAAGGTGATTTTAAGAAAGTAATCCTTGAAAATAAGCAAACACCATTGTCAAATTGCCTCACTTATCTTGCAAGATATGGTAATGAAAACACCATTGAATACATAAACGCCCAACTTAAAACCACAACTGATGAAAAGAAACGTGGGTTCTATAGCAACATACTAAGGTGCTGCAACAAATTTGGCTTCGATAGATTATATGGCCTTGCATTGCACAAACGTAAAAGGATTATAAAGCATTATTCTGAATACCCAATTGAGTTTAAATCACTTACATTTAGTGGTAGGTCAAGAAAAAAGTGCATTATCGACTATAACAGAAGGTTTGGTTCAAAGATTAATTCCTTTATCAGTTTAAGTGGTTTTGGTAGAAAATCATTTGATATACCAGTTACATTTAATAAAGGTTGGTATGGAAACATAAAGGATTACAGGAAAAGTGACCCTAGTTATGAATACACATTGAGCTTCGATGAAAAGTACAAACAAGTCAAAGTGCATTTATGTAATGATGGCGAAAGGTACATTCCGCAGGCAGGGAACAATATAATTGGCATCGATGTTAATTGCAAACATAACCTGTTCAGTCTTTCAGATAATACCACTTATGACTATAACCGTAAACTAGTCAATGATTTCTGTAAATTGTCTATTGAAATAGACAAGTTGAAACAAAATAAAGAATATAAGGTAGGTAAACGCAAGCAATATAAACTTGACACATTCAAGGTCAAGATGGTTAAGTCCGAACAACAGCTTATTGCTGGCATGTGTAAGGCACTGCAATCACAAGGTGTTAATCACATAGTGATGGAGGATTTGGATAATGGGTTTGGTAAGTGCTACGTTAAAGATAAGGATAATAATGACATCAACTACAATAGAAAGGTCAAATTCCTTGGTTTGAGCAGTTTAAAGAATGAGGTTGAACACATCGCAAGAAAATACGATATTGCAGTATCAACCGTTCAGGCGAGTTATACATCCAAGATGTGTCCTGTATGTGGTTGTATTGAAGATGAGAACAGACCAAACCAAGAGACATTTGACTGTATTGAGTGTGGGCATAAAGACAATGCAGACTTCAATGCAGCAAAAAATATAAGGAATAGAGTGCTCGTAACCGTGTTACGAGAATCGCTCTTAAAACAAATGGGTAACGGTACTTTTGAGCCTCGTAAACTGAAAAGGGAAATGGTTAAGGAAGTGTTGTTATCGTTTCGAAGAACCTTGCAGTCAGCTGCAAGGAGTGAATGTATATAAAGTAGTCATGCTACTTTTGACTATGTTTAATTCTTCTGAATTGATTGTTTCTTTGACAAAGCAAAAATATCCATTGATAAATAGGCAAAAATCCCAATATGAAACAAGACATCAACATTGGAAAAGTGAATAATCAGAATTTTGTGCAAGTTCCAA